>OEIU01000591.1_pt1 | contig 32021 bp, 33 predicted proteins | sample 1539221 | NCBI WGS metagenome assembly OEIU01 (sample SAMN03792071, study PRJEB22550) | activated sludge metagenome | feature: wastewater treatment plant; material: activated sludge; isolation source: Wastewater treatment plant of a petroleum refinery complex | place: Argentina: Zarate | collected...
TCGATGACCCCCCGGCGCCGGTTGCCGGGGCCACCGCCGCCGCCCCCGCCCCCGCCACCGCCGGCGGGACCGCCTCCGGGGCGGCCGGGGCCGCCCGGGCGGCCGGCGGGCGTGCCGCCGCCGGCGCCACCGCTGCGCGGGCCGCGCTCCGGCGCGGCCGGGCGCTCCGCCTTGGCCTTGGCCTCGGCCTCGGCCTTCTGCTGGGCCGCTGCCGCCGCCGCGCGCTCGGCCTTCTGCGCCGCCGCGCGCTCCTCCGCCGCCTTGCGCTCCGACGCCGGCGTGCGGTCGAACTGCGGCAGCTGCGGCGTCGCGGGAGCGGCTGGCCGCACCGGCTGGCGACGGGGGGCCGCGGGCGCGGGCGCCGGCGCCTGGGCGGCCGGCTCGGGGGTGGGGGTCTCGGCGGGGGGCGGGGCCGCCCCCGCCCCCGGCGGGGGCGGCGGCGGCCCCGCCGGGGCGGGGGCCTCGGCGGCGCGGGCGGGTGCCTCGGCCTCCGCCGGCGCGGGGGCCGCGGGCGCCTCCGTCGTCGGCTTCGGCGCGGCCTTCGGCTTGGCGGCCTTCGGCGCGTCGGCCTTCGCCTCGGGCTTCGGTGCCTCGGGCTTCGGTGCCTCGGGCTTCGGTGCCTCGGCCTTCGGAGCCTCGGGCGCCGAGGCCGCGGGCGCCGAGGCCGCGGGCGCGGGCGCGGGCTCCGCCGTGGTCTCCGGCTTCGGGTAGCGGTTCGGGTTGAGGACGTGCAGGGCCTCGGCCACGTCGACCGTGGACGACGCCGTCTTGACGTCGACGCCGGCACGCTGCAGCCGCTGGAGCACGAGCGAGCTGGGGAGCCCCTCGTCCTTCGCGATCTCGTAGATCCGCTTCTTGTTGTCCGCCGTCACTTCTGCCATCAGTCCTCCCCGCCGACCGCCCCGACCCCGGGGTCGATCCTCAGCTCACCGCCGACGCGCGCGCCCCGCTGGAAGGCGCGACGCGCGACGGCGCGTTCGAAACACTCGTCCCGCCGGCACACGTACAAGCCCCTGCCGCCGAGCCGGCCCGCATCGTCGCGGACCAGGCGGTGGGCGCCCCCGTCCGGTGCGGCGACGAACCGCACCAGCTCGGGCTTCCCCCGCCGGGCGCCGCAACCGAGGCAGCGCCGCTCGGGGACGTGGGTCACGCGTGTCGTCGCGACCTCTACCCCTCGGCCTCCTCCTTCGCACCATCCGCCGCCGCGCCCGCCCCGACGGGGGCGAGCTCGGAGACGCGCTCCCAGCCCTTCTCCGAGCTGGCCTCCTCGAGCTCCTCGGCGGTGAGGGCGCGCCCGAGGGCGGCCTCCACCTCGGCGAGCCGGGAGTGCGCGGGCAGCGCGCAGTAACGCGTGCCGGCGATGGCCGCGTTGGGGCAGCGCTTGCCCGTGCGCAGGATCGCGGCGCAGCGCGACACCCCCGCCTCGGTCTCGTCGCCGTACTCGTCCGACTCCTCCTCGCGGGCGAACGTCGACTCGCTCTTGATGTCGATGTGCCACCCCGTGAGGCGCGCGGCGAGCCGCGCGTTCATCCCCTCGCGCCCGATCGACAGCGACAGCTGGTCGTCGGGGACGATGACGGTGGCCTGCCGGTTCTCGTCGTCCACGAGCACCTCGCGGACGCGGGCGGGCGAGAGCGCCTTGGCGACGTACCGGGCCGGCTCGTCGTTGTAGGGGATGATGTCGATCTTCTCGCCGCGGAGCTCGCTCACGACCATGCGGACGCGCGACCCGCGGGGGCCGACGCAGGCGCCGACCGGGTCGACGCCCTGCACGTGGGAGATCACCGCGATCTTCGACCGCCAGCCGGGCTCGCGGGCGACGCCGCGGATCTCGACGAGGCCGTCGGCCATCTCCGGCACCTCGAGCTTGAACAGCTCGCGCACGAGCTGGTCGGAGCGGCGGCTCACGATGACCTGCGGCCCCTTGGTGGAGCTGCGGACCTCGATGATGACGGCCTTGATGCGGGCGCCGTGGTCGTAGCGCTCGTTGTGCACCTGCTCGCTCTCCGGCAGGAGCGCCTCGACGCGGCCGAGGTCGACGAGCGTGTAGCGCGAGTCGGACTGCTGGATGATCCCGGTCACGACGTCGCCGACGCGGTCGACGTACTCCTCGTACATCATCTCGCGCTCGGCCTCGCGGATCCGCTGGAGGATCACCTGCTTGGCCGTCTGCGCGGCGATGCGCCCGAAGTTGTCGGACGAGACGTCCACCTGGTGGATGTCCTCGAGGTCGTAGGCGGTCCAGTCGATGTCCGGCGGCGGCGGCTCGTACTCGGCCGGGTCGACGCCCTCCGGGATCACCGGCTCCTCGCGCGGGAGCGTCCGCAGCTCCTCCCCCTCCGGGGGCACGAGCTCGTAGACGCGCATCTCGCCGTCCTCGCGGTCGATCTCGACCCGCGCGAACTCGGCGGCGTCCGGCGTCTTCTTGTAGGCGGCGAGCAGGGCGTCCTCGAGGGCCACGATCAGGGTCTCGGAGTCGATCCCCTTCTCGCGCTCGATCTGCTTGATGGCCTCGATGATCTCTCTGTTCACCTGTCACTCCCCGGAACGAACTCGCGGACGCGGGCCCACCTGGCCCCCGCCGCGCCGAAAACCGTGCGTCCCATCATCCGAACGCCTCCTCGTCCTCGAAGGCGTGCGCACGGCGCACCTCGGTGTACGGGACCTCCACGTCCCCGTCCTCGACGGACAGCCGCAGGGACTCGTCACCGGCCTCCAGCAGCGTACCCGTAAACGACCGCCGCCCGCCGGACGCGGCCGTCTGCACCCTCACCCGCCGGCCGACGGCGCGGCGGAAGTGCTCGGGCGTCCGCAGCGGCGGCTCGGGGCCCGGCGACCAGACCTCGGCCCCGTACTCCTGGAGCAGGCCCGCGTCCCCGAGCACCGTGGTGACGGCGGCGCAGACGTCGTGGTCGACGCCGGCCGGGTGGTCGATGACGAGGCGGAGCATGCCGCCCCCGGTGGGCAGCACGGTGAGCTCCAGCAGGTCGACCTCGGGCATCCGCTCGTGGAGCGCCCGCTCGACCCGCTGCTCCATGTCCAGCCCTTCGGCCACCGCCATCGTCACCTCCCTCCACCATCGCCCGACGCACAAAAAAGGTGGGTTCGTCACCCACCTCCCGTCGCCGCCCGTCGCCATCCGTACGAATGACGCAGGTTACCACCCGGGGCGGGGACCGTCCCGCGGGAGGGCGCGCCCCGCCCCCTCGGCGGGCGCGCCCCGTACGCCTACGCGGCGACGGTCAGTCCGGGGCGGTCACCGGCGCCAGTGGCGGCGACGCCGGCTGGGCGGAACGCGTGCGCGGTGTTGCCCCACCCTCGGCGCCCCCAGACCTCCACCCGCTCGACGCGCCCCGCGGCCGCCAGGGCGCGCAGCGCGCCGCGGACCGACGTGGCCGCCGGTCCGGCGCCCTCGTGCCCGAAGGCCAGCCGCTCGCGGACGTCGTCGGCGCTCCACAGCACATCCGGAGCCCCGGCGACCACGCCCATCACCACCTCGGCCAGCTCCGGCTCGCTCCACCGCGCACCCGGCCGGCCCCGCCTGAAGTCCCGCATCCCCGTCATCCCATCCTCCGAACCCGCTGCAAACGTCCCGTATTCTAGCACCGATTCGAACACGCGTTCGCGCAGGGTCCAGGGCCGGACGAGGCCTGCCGGGCGCGCGATCGGCGACCCTGTGGGGGATGCGCGAGCGATAACGCCGGCGAGACCGCCGCCTTCGCCGCCGCCGAGTTCGCCGAGCTCGCCTACGACGTCCTCGACGAGGACACCCTGCCCGCCGTGGGCGCCTGCCGGTACGAGGGCCCGCCCGTCCCCCTCCCCACCGGACGGCTGTTCACCGTCCGGCGCTGACGTCACCGGCGCGCAAAGCCCCTGCATTGTGCGATGAAATGAGGTCGCTTCCGGCGTTGTGCGGGAGCCGGGGGGCGGGGTAGCGTCGCGCCACGTCCGTCGAGGGAGGGGGCTTTCATGTATGCGACCGTGCGCGTCTACGACTCCGCGGAGGGGCTCGCGGACGCCGTCGCCGCCAACCGGGCCGAGATCCTCGGGCTGTTCGAGGACATCCCCGGCTTCCGGGGCTACCACATCGTGAAGACCGGGCCGGCGAGCTGCGTGTCGGTCACCGTGTTCGACGACCAGGCGGGCGCGGAGGCGTCGAACGCCGCCGCGCGCGACTGGATCGCCGCGAACCTGGCGGACGCGTCGATCAGCCCGCCGCAGGTGCACGCCGGCGAGGTGGCGATGAGCGCCGGCGACTGACCCGCCATCGGACGGGGCCGGGTGCCGCCCGGCCCGTCCATCCCGGTGGGGGACCTCTCACGAGACGCTGGTACCGTCGGCCCCCGTGAGCGATTGGGCCGTCACGGTGATCGAGGCGATGGGCTACGGCGGGCTCTTCGCCCTGATGCTCCTCGAGTGCGTCTTCCCACCGATCCCGAGCGAGGCGATCCTGCCGTTCGCCGGCTTCGCCGTGGCGGAGGGCGCGATGTCGTTCCCCCTCGCCCTCGGCGCCGCCACGGCCGGATCGCTGGCGGGGAACCTGATGCTCTACGTCGCCGCCCGCCGCGGCGGCACCGGCCTGGTCGCCCGCCACGGCCACCGCGTCGGCGCCGGGCCGGCGCGCATCGAGCAGTTCGAGCGGTGGATGGACCGATGGGGCTCCGCGACCGTCCTCTGCGCGCGAGCGGTACCGCTCGCCCGCACCGCCGTGTCGCTGCCCGCGGGCCTCGCCCGCTTCCCCGTCAAGCGGTTCATCGTGCTCACCACCATCGGCAGCCTCGCCTGGAACGCGGTGCTCATCGGGATCGGCTGGGCCCTCGACGACTCCTGGCATCACGTGGAGGAGGTCATGGGCCCCACGAGCATCGCCGTGGTCCTCGCGATGATCGCCACCGGCCTGGTGGTGTGGGGCGTCGCGCGCCGCCGCGGGCGCCGCGAGCCCGGGAGCCCCGCCTAGCCGCTCCGCCGCGGCGCGGCCATCGCCGCACCGTCCAGCACCAGCGTGACCGGGCCGTCGTTGAGCAGCGACACGTCCATGTGCGCGCCGAAGCGGCCGCGCGCCACCGCGACGCCGTGGGCGGCGACCGCCGCCGCGTAGGTCTCCACGAGCGGCTCGGCCTCGTCGCCGGGGGCGGCGTCCGACCACGACGGCCGGTTCCCCTTCCGCACATCACCGAGCAGGGTGAACTGGCTGACGCACAGCAGGCCGCCTCCCGGCAGCCCGGTCAGCGGCACGTCGAACGGGCGCTCCGGGCCGTCGAACAGGCGCAGCCGCACCGTCTTGGCGGCCAGGCGCTCCGCCTCCGCGGCGGTGTCGCCGCGGGCGGCGCCCACCAGGGCCAGCAGGCCGGGGCCGATGGCCCCCACCTCCCGGCCGTCGACGTGGACGCGGGCCCACGCCACCCGCTGAAGGACGATCCGCACCCGGGCGATCCTAGTGACGGGTCCCGGTACGATCGGCCCCGATGGACGCGGCCCCGGCGCGCATCGCCCACTACCTCGATGAGATCGGCGCCGACGCCGAGCGCGACGGGCATCGCCGCTGGGGGGTGCGCCTGCCGTCCCAGAAGCGCGGCGCGGTGATGGTGGGCCTGGAGGTGCGCGAGCGGACGCTGGTGATGCGCGCGTTCGTGGTCCGCGGGCCCGACGTCCGCCACGAGGAGGTGTACCGCGCGTTGCTGCGCCGCAACCTGCGCACCCAGGTGTGGCGGTTCGCGCTCGACGACGACGGCGACGTCTACGCCCTGGCCGACGCGCCGCTGGACGGCCTGGACGCCGACACGCTCGACGGGCTGCTCGGCGCCCTCTGCGCCCTGGTCGACGAGACCTACGAGGGGATCGTGCGCACCGGCTTCGACGTCCCCGAGGGCACGGTCTTCGGGCCTCCGCCCGGGGCGGCGTGACGGCCGGCTAGGTGGACTCGAGCCCCGTGCCGAAGAGGCGCGCCAGCCGGTAGTGGCGCGCGGCGAGCGGGTCGCCGAGCCGCGACAGGGAGCGGGCGAGCCCGTAGTGGGCGTAGCCGTCGGTGGGGCAGATCTCCACGGCGACGCCGAACTCCTCGGCGGCGCGGGCGTACGAGCGCGACGCCAGGTAGGCGCGACCGAGTGCCTCGCGGATCGATCCCTTGTCGGGCTCGAGCTTCTTCGCGCGCTCCAGGGCGATGGCCGCCTGGCGGTACTCGCGCACCTCCAGCAGCCAGCTGCCGTTGCGGAACGCCTCGTACGCCTCGCCGGGTGCGCTCATCCCGGCACGGTACCGCGCGGGCGCGGACGGAGGCCCAACGCGCTCGCCACGCGCCGGCGCAGGGACGCCTGGCGCCGGATGGCCCGGATCGCGGCGGCCTCCTCGCGCCACGCCGCGGCCGCCTCGCCCTTCCCGGGGGGCTCGGCGGCGTAGCGGGCGCGGGCGGCCCGCGCGTAGAGGGACGCGGCGTCGATCCCCGTCCGCTCGCGGACGGCGGCGGCGCGCTCCGTCGCCGAGGCCGCCTCGGGTGGCGCCCATCCGAACCGACGCAGCGACGCCTCGAACTCCCGGGCGGCCGCGATGACGCGGTCGCGCTCGTCGCCGCGGGTGCGCGCCCGCGAGCGGCGCGCGGTGCGCAGGGCGGCCGGCACGAACAGCAGGGCGAGCGGCGCCACCAGCAGCCACCGCCACCCGCCGCCGCCCCCGGACGCCGGGGCGGGCGCCTCGGCCGCGGCGTCGGGCGCCGGCGTCCCGTCCGTGCGGGCCTCGGGCTGCCGTGGCGGCCGCGCCTCGGTGGTGCCCGGCGCCAGGGCGGGGCCGACCAGCCCGCCGAGATCGACCTCGAAGCGGCTGGGCGCGTAGTCGGGCGACGACACCGACGCCGGGTTCGGGGCGGAGCGGCCCGGCGTGGGATCGAACGGCAGCCAGCCCCGCCCTGGGAAGTAGACCTCCACCCAGGAGTGGGCGTCGCGGTCGAGCACGACGTAGCGGTCGATGCTCGTGTCGAAGCGGCCGCCGGTGTAGCCCACGGCGACGCGCGCGGGGATGCCCAGGGTGCGCAGCATCACCGCCATCCCGCCCGCGAAGTGCTGGCAGAAGCCGGCGCGGCCGTTCAGCAGGAAGTCGGCCAGCGGGGGCGGGGCCTCGTCGAGCGGCGGCGTGGTCCCGTCGGCCCGGCGCGCCGGGTACTCCGGCGCCTCGTCGTAGACGTAGCGGCTGCGCAGGTGCGCCTCGACGCGGTTGACCGCCGCGTACTCGGTGGGGGCGTCGGCCACCACGCTCCGCGCCAGGTCCCGCACGGCGGCGTACGGCCCCAGCTCGCGGTCGGAGGGGCCGGGCAGCCCGCTGCCCCACAGCGGGACGTCGATCGCGTCGCCGCCGCGCGACGCGCGCAGCGTGGTCTCGCCGGCGGGCACCGCGCTCGAGACGAGGGCGGGCGCCGCGACCAGGTCGGCGGGCGTGGGCGACGGGATGGAGGTGCGCACGACGTAGCGGTCGCCGGGTCCCAGCGCGTCCTTCATCCGCAGCCCGTCCCCCACCAGGTCGGCCGTGCCGGAGAACGGTCCGGAGACCCACCGCACCCGCCCGGACGCGAGGACCAGCGGCGTCCTGGTGCCGACGAGGGTGATGCGCTGGATGGTCTCCGGCGCGTCGTTCCGGCGGTCCCCCGCCTGCCACGGCAGCCGCACGATGCCGTCGTCGATGGGGATCCCCTGCGATCCGCCCTGGTCGGCGAGGGTGAACGCGTCGCCGTCGAAGCCCTCCAGGCTGACCGCGCGGATCGGCCGCGCCGTGGCGGCCCCGACGGTCATCACCACCCGCGGCTCCGCCGGCCAGTCGAGGCTCCCGTAGGTCTGGTCGAGATCGAGCGACGCCGCCCCGGGGCCGGTGCCCCCGATCTCCCACTCCTTCCACGACCACCAGGCGTCGCCGGCCTTCGCCGGACCGGTACCGATGCCCGCGGCCACGGCCACGACGGCGCCGCCCAGCACCAGGGCCCCCCCGGCGCGCTGAAGCGGCCGGGCCGACCGCCCGGGGTCCCAGGTGGCGAGCGCCAGGATGGCGGCGAAGGCCATGAGCGTCAGGATCGCGGCGCCCGCGCCGGAGGACGGCGGCTCGACCGTCCAGCGGTACGCCAGGCCCACGCCGACGATGACCACGCCGGCGACCGGCCGCCCGCGCACCACGATCTGCCACGCCGCGGCGCCGACCAGGGCGGCGAACGCCGCGCACAGCAGCGCCACGAGCGCCGGGGTCTCGCCGAACGCCACCGGCAGTCCCGACTCGGACCCCTCGCGGAGCCCGTCGGGGAGGATCGCGCCGACGCGGGACCACGCGTCGCCGTCGAGCGCGACGAGCGCGAACGGCGACGTGCGCGCGGCGATGGCGGCGATCGCCAGGGCGGCCACCGCGAGCGCGCCGGTCACGGCGGCGGCCCGCGCGCGCGGCGCCCGGCTGGCCGCGACGGGCAGCAGGGCCAGGACGGCGAGCGCGACGAGGCGCCCGGCGCCCTGATCCTCGAAGAGGCCCGCCCAGCCGATCACCAGGACCAGCGCGGCCAGCAGGGCCGCCGCCCAGCGCGTGGCGTCCCTAGGTGACACCGGCCACCGCCATGCGGGTGCGGCTGAGGGCGGCGGCCACACGGTCGGCGCCGGGGACGACCGCGACGTCGGCGCCCGCGGCCTCCAGCTCCGCCGACGACGCGGCGGCGGGGCCCACGAGCACGGCGGCGACGCCCGTCCCCGCCGCCCGGCCCTGGCCGACGGCGGGCAGGACCGCCGGCTGGCGGGCGGCGGTCACCACGATGACCAGGTCGGGGGCGTCCGGGGCCGTCAGCTCCGCGCGCATCGCCAGGCCGAGGGGCCGGTCGCCGCCGCCCGCGACCCGCGCGAGCGCGAGCTCCATCGCCGGCCACCCGGCCCGCGCCGCCAGCCGCGCGGGCACCCGGCCCGTGGCGGCCAGCGCGACCGGGTCGCCCCGTCCCGCCAGGTGGCGGCACAGGGCGGCGGCGGCGGTGACGGCGGTCTCGAAATCGGGGCCCGGCGGGACGGCGCCGTCGAGGAGCACCACCACCGTCCGCCCGGACCCCGACGGCGCGCGCAGCTCCTTGGTCTGGAGGCGGCCGCGCTTGGCGGTCTGCGCCCAGTGGACGCGCGACAGCGGATCGCCGGGCTGGTAGTCGCGGACGCGGTCGAGCTCGCCGAATCCGGAGTCGGAGCCGCGGCGGCTGCCGGCGTGCCCGGCGGACCGCGCGCCCAGAGTCACGCCCTCGAGCGCCGGGGCGGCGGGCAGCACCAGCAGCCCGTCGGCGTCCCCCGCGCCCCTGGTGCGGCGGGCGAGGCCGAACGGGTCGCCGATCGCCGCGACCGGCGGCGGCAGGCGGTGGTCGCCGCGGACCGGGTGCAGCGTCCACGTGTCGCCCCGCGGCTCGGGCACGCCGCCCGGGCCGGCGACGTCCGCCAGCCCGGGGTCGATCCGCACCTCGAGCAGCCGGTCCAGGCCGAGCCGGGCGGTCGGGCCGCGGCGGGCGACCCGCACCGTGACGGCGGCGCCGGCGCGGGTGCGCGGGGGCTGGATCGTGCGCTCCAGGTCGAGCCCGGCGGCGGCGAGCGCGACGAGCGCGGTGACCAGCACCGGGAGCGCGATCATCCCGACGCCGAGCACCGCGAGGGCGGGGGTCCCGAAGCCGCGGCTCGCGACGAGGGCCGCCGCGCCCGCCGCGACGAGGCCGACCGCCCGCCCCGACGGGCCCCACCCGGAGGTCACAGCGGGACGGGCACCGCGTCGAGCGCGTCCCGCACGAGATCGGCGGCCGCGACGCCGCGGGCGCGGGCGTCGGGCGTGAGGATGATCCGGTGGGAGAGGACCGTCGGGGCCAGGGCGCGGACGTCCTCGGGCAGGGCGTGGGCGCGGCGCTCGAGCAGGGCCCGGGCCTTGGCGGCGCGCAGCAGGGCGAGGCCGGCGCGCGGGCTCCCGCCCAGCTGGGCGCGGCCGTCGCGGCGGGTGGCGGTGACCCGGCCCACCACGTCCCGGGCGAGGGCCGGGTCGGCGTGGATGCGCTCGACCACCCCGCGCACGGCGACGACGCCCGCCTCGTCGGTGACGGGCGCGACGGCGTCGAGCGGGTCGGCGGCGGCGACGTCCAGCAGCATCTGCGCCTCGTCGGCGGCGGGCGGATAGCCGATGGTCACGCGCACGGCGAAACGGTCGAGCTGCGCCTCGGGCAGCGGGAAGGTGCCTTCGTACTCGACCGGGTTCTGGGTGGCGATGATCATGAACGGCGCCGGCAGCGCCCGGGTCTCGCCATCGACCGTCACCTGCCCCTCCTCCATGCACTCGAGGAGCGCCGACTGGGTCTTCGGCGACGCGCGGTTGATCTCGTCGACCAGGACGAGGTTGGCGAAGACGGGGCCGGGCCGGAACACGAAGCGCGCGGCGTTCTGGTCCCAGACCGTGATGCCGGTGACGTCGGACGGCAGCAGGTCGGCGGTGCACTGGAGGCGCGAGAAGTCGCAGCCGGCTGCGCGGGCGAGGCTCTTGGCCAGCACCGTCTTCCCCACCCCGGGGACGTCCTCGATCATCACGTGACCGCCCGCCATGAGCGCGATGACGCACGCCTCGAGGCTGTCGCGCGGCGCGCGCACCGCGGCGGCGCAGGCGTCGACGAGCGCGGCCGCGAGCACGGCGGCCGGGAGGAGCTCGTCGTCCCGCAGCGGCGGGGTCGTCAGGGTGGTGGCCAGAGCGTCGAGGGTAGCCCATCGGACCGGCGCCGAACCGCCCCGCCGGTCAGCCCCCGCGGGGGGTGCGGGGAGGCCGCAGACCCGATCGGCGCGCACGCGGACGACCGCCCCGCCCGCCTCCGCCATGGATGGAGGGGACGATCGCCGACCGGAGGAGGCGGAGATGACCCCTGAGGCCGTGGCCCGGGAGATGTTGCGGGCCTTCAACACCAACGACTGGGAGGCCTTCCGGGCCACCGTCGCCGACGACTTCGCGTACCGCGAGCACGGCACCTCGCGGGAGGCGGCGGGGGCCGACGCCGCGATGGAGGTCATCACGCCGTGGAAGGTGGTGCTCGGGGCGGAGCACACGGGGGAGCTGGTCGGCATCGTCGCCGACGGCGACCGCGTCGCCCTCCAGGTGGTCTGGCGCGGGCGGCACGTGGCGCCCATGCCGGGCCCGGACGGAAGGCCCATCCAGCCGACGGGCGTCGACGTGGCGACCCCCGCGTGCAGGGTGATGACGGTCCGCGACGACCGCATCACCGAGATGGACCACTACTTCGACTCGCTGGCGCTCATGTTGAGCATCGGCGGGGTCGCGGTCCCGGCGCACGCCTGACCGGGCCGTGCTCAGGGGAGGAGGGGCGCCACCGCGTCGAGGATGCGGCCGGCGCAGGCCTCCTTGCTCAGGCGTGGAAGGGTCTCCTCCCCGTCCGGCCCGATGATCGTGATCTCGTTCTCGGCCGAGCCGAACCCGATGCCATCGACGGACACGTCGTTGTGGACGATCAGGTCCAGTCGCTTCCGGACGCGCTTGTCCCGGGCGCGGGCGAGCCCCGCCGCGCCGTGCTCGGCGGCGAAGCCCACGACCACCTGCCCGTCCCGGCGGCCGGCGAGGTCGGTGAGGATGTCGGCCGTCGGCTCCAGGTCGAGGTGCAGTCCGCCGCCGGCGGACTTGTCGATCTTCCCGGCCAGGGCCTCCCCCGGCCGGAAGTCGGCGACGGCCGCCGCCATCACCAGCACGTCGCAGGAGGGGAACGCATCGAGCGCGGCCGCGTGGAGGTCGGCGGCCGTGGGGGCGTCGACGTAGCGCACGTCCGGGTGGCGCGGCAGGTCCACGTTCGATGCGAGCACGGTGACCGTCGCGCCGCGGCGGCGCGCCTCCTCGGCGACCGCCCACCCCATCCGGCCGCTGGAGCGGTTGCCGACGTACCGGACGGGGTCGATCGGCTCGCGGGTGCCCCCGGCGCTCACCAGCACGCGGCGGCCGGCGAGCGACCCCGCCCCGGCGAGCCGGGCCTCGGCGGCGTCGGCGACGTCGGCGGGCTCGGCGAGGCGGCCCACCCCCACCTCGCCGTCGGCGAGCAGCCCCGAGCCCGGCTCGACCACGCCCACGCCCCGTGCGCGCAGCGTCGCGAGGTTGGCGGCGGTGGCCGGGTGGAGCCACATGCGCGTGTTCATGGCGGGCGCGATCACCACGGGCCCGTCGAACGCGAGGTGCACCGACCCGAGCAGGCCGTCGCCCAGGCCGGCGGCCATCCGCGCGATCGTGTTGGCGGACGCGGGGCACACCATCAGCAGGTCGTGCCCGCGGGCGAGCTCCAGGTGGTCGTAGCCGGCCCGGTCCTCGGGGCCGAAGAGGCGGGTGCCGACCGGCCGGCCCGAGAGGGCGGCGAACGTCGCCGGCCCCACGAACCGGCGCGCGGACGCCGTCATCACCACCGTCACGCCGTGGCCGCGGCGCTGGAGGATGCGGAGGACATCGACCGACTTGTAGGCGGCGATGCCGCCGGAGACGCCCAGCAGGATCTCAGCCACGGATGCGGGATCCGTGCTCAGTCACTCGCGGCCGCCACCCCGGTGACGCGCGCGACGAGTCCGGCGAACTCCTCGGTGGCCTTCTCCAGGTCGCCGTTCACCACGCGGAAGTCGAACTCGTCGAGGGCCTCGACCTCGACCTGACTCGTCTGCATCCGGGCCGCGATCTCGCCCGCGGTGTCGGTGCCGCGTTCCTCCAGCCGCTGCGCGAGCTCCTCGAGCGACGGCGGCATGATGAAGATGGACACCGCCCCCGGGATGGTGCTGCGGACCGCCCTCGCCCCCGCCAGCTCGATCTCGACGACCGGCGAGCGTCCGGCCGACTGGATGCGGTCGATCTCGGAGCGGAGCGTCCCGTACCGGTTCCCGGCGTAGTACACGTGCTCCAGGAAGTCGCCCGCCGCGACCCTCCGCTCGAAGTCGCCCGCGGCCAGGAAGTAGTACTCGCGGCCGTCGCGCTCCCCGGGGCGCGCGGTGCGGGTGGTGGCCGAGACGGCCACCTCCAGGTTCGGGAAGCGGGAGAGGACCCGCGATATGAGCGTGCCCTTCCCCGCGCCCGACGGTCCCGAGACGATGATGACGCGAGGGCGCGTCGCTACCGCTGCAGCAGCTCCAGCAGCTCCGAGCGCTGTCGGTCCGACAGGCCCCCGATCGTCTTCCCCTGCGATATGCGGCAGGTGTTCAGGAATCTGGTCGCCTTGACCTTGCCGTACTTCGGGACGGCCATCAGCATGTCAAACACCTTGGCCGTCAGCACGAACTCGGGAGGCTGGGCGATCACGGTCCGGATCGACGTCGTCCCGTTCTTCAGGTCCTTCTTGAGCTGAGCCCGGCGGGAGCGAATCTCGTTCGCCCGGCGGAGGGCCTCCATGCGCTGGTCGAGCGAGCGCTCGGGCGCCTGGGATTGGGGCTTCGGTGTGGTGGTCGCCATCGCCGGGCCATCATAGGTTCGCGTCGGAGGCTCTGGCAAGGTGACGTTTGCAGCCGTTTTACGGCGTTTTCACGCTTGTTGCAGGCGAACGTGTCACGGGCCTGTGACCGTGTGTCATCGGCCTCAACCTGAGCCTTAGACTGTTGCGGCCCCCGGCCGGAAGGCCCTGCTCGCGGTCCCCGGACGGCCCTGGTCCTGCAGCGGCAGCGGCGCGGAGGCCCGCTGCGACCCGATGGCCGCGGCGGCCGCCTGCCCGGCCTCGATGGTGGTGATGCACGGGACGCCGGCGCGGATGGCGGCGGCCCGGATCTCGTAGCCGTCGGCCCGCGCGCCCGGGCCGCCGCGCGGCGTGTTGATGACCAGATCGATGGCACCCTCGCCGATCAGGTCGACCGCGTTCGGCGACCCCTCCGTGAGCTTCCTGATAGCGCGCACCGGCAGCCCCGCCGCGGCGAGCGCCGCCGCCGTGCCGGTGGTGGCCACCAGCCCGAGCCCGGCGCGGTCGAGCTGGGCCGCCAGCGCCACCGCCCGCGGCTTGTCGGCGTTGCGGGCGGAGATGAATGCGGTGCCCGACCGGGGCAGCGCCTGGCCGGCGCCGCGCTGCGCCTTGGCGAACGCCTCGGCGAACGAGCCGCCGAGCCCCATCACCTCGCCGGTCGCCCGCATCTCGGGCCCCAGCACCGGGTCGGCCCCGGGGAACCGGGCGAACGGGAGGACCGCCTCCTTCACCGCCACCTGGCGGCCGGGCGACGCGGCGGGGAGCCCCAGCTCGGCGAGGGAGGCGCCGAGCATCAGGCGCACGGCGTGCGGCACCAGCGGCACGCCCGTGGCCTTCGACACGAACGGGACCGTCCGGGACGCCCGCGGGTTGGCCTCGATCACGTACGGCCGGCCGTCGCGGACGGCGTACTGGACGTTGAGCAGCCCGACGGCCCCGAGGCCGCGGGCGAGCGCCGCCGTCTGCTCCTCGAGCTCGGCGATCAGGCCCGGTCCGGCGCTCTGGGCGGGCAGCACGCACGCCGAGTCGCCGGAATGGACGCCCGCGGCCTCCACGTGCTCCATCACCGCCGCCGTCCAGCAGTCGCGCCCGTCGGAGAGGGCGTCGACGTCCAGCTCGATCGCGTTGTCCAGGAAGCGGTCCACGAGCAGCACGCCCTCGGGCCGTTCCCGCGCGATGTACGCGCGGAGCGCGTCCGGCGAGTCGCAGATGGCCATCGCCCGCCCGCCGAGCACGTACGAGGGGCGCACGAGCACCGGGTAGCCGACCTCGGCGGCGGCGGCCAGGGCCTCGTCGCCGTCGTGGGCGATCGCCCAGGGCGGCGCCTGCAACCCGAGCTCGTCGAGCAGCGCGCCGAAGCGCCCGCGGTCCTCGGCCAGGTCGATCGCCTCGTGCGGGGTCCCCAGGATCGGGACGCCCGCCTCCGCGAGGGTCCGCGCCAGGCGCAGCGGGGTCTGACCGCCGAGCTGGGCGATCACGCCGACCGGGCGCTCCGCGGCGCAGATGTCCAGCACGGCGTCGGCGGTGACCGGCTCCATGTACAGGCGGTCGCTCACCCCGTGGGCGGGCCAGACGGGCTCCGGGGTGCCGTTTACCCATACCGCCGCATACCCCAGCTCCCGCGCCGTCTCGGCGGCGTGGACGCAGCAGTAGTCGAACTCGATGCCCTGCCCGATCCGGTTGGGCCCCGACCCCAGCACCACGATGGAGGGGCGCGCGTCGCGGGCGAGCTCGTCCTCCGACGCGAAGGCCGAGTAGTAGTAGGGCGTGAGGGCCGCGAACTCGGCGGCGCAGGTGTCGACCGCGTGGTAGGTCGGCCGCACGCCGAGGGCCCGGCGGCGCTCCCCCACCTCCTGCTCGGTGGCGCCGGCGGCCGCGGCGATGTCGCGGTCGGCGAGGCCGGCGCGGCGGGCGCTGCGCAGGGCGCCGGCGTCCAGCGACCCGAGGGGGCCCGAGAGGGCCCGGCGGGCGGCGGCGAGCCGCTCGAACTCGGCGACGAACCACGGGTCGATGCCCGTGGCCGTGATGACGTCGGCGGGGTCCAGGCGGGCGGTGACGAGGCCGTCCAGGATGATGTCGTAGCGGTCCCACGACGGCGTGCGCAGCCACGTGAGGGCCTCGGCCGCGTCGTCGGTGCGGCGCGGCTTCACGTCCAGCTCGCGGCCGGCCATGGCCTTGCCGAACGCCTCGCCGAAGGTGCGGCCCAGGGCGAGCACCTCCCCCACGCTCTTCATGTGGGTGGTCAGCTCGGTCGACGCGCCCGGGACCTTCTCGAACGCGAAGCGGGGCACCTTGACCGCCACGTAGTCGAGGGTCGGCTCGAAGCTGGCGGGCGTGACGCCCGGGATCTCGTTGGGCAGCTCGTCGAGCGTGTAGCCCACCGCCAGGCGCGCCGCGATCTTTGCGATGGGGAAGCCGGTGGCCTTCGACGCCAGGGCCGACGAGCGCGACACGCGCGGGTTCATCTCGATGACGACCACCTCGCCCGTCGCCCGGTTCAGGGCGAACTGGACGTTGGCGCCGCCGGTCGAGACGCCGACCGCGCGGATGACCGTGATGGCGGCGTCGCGGAGCGACTGGAGCTCCTGGTCGGTGAGCGTCATGACGGGCGCGACCGTGACCGAGTCGCCGGTGTGCACGCCCATCGGGTCGATGTTCTCGATCGAGCAGACGATCACGGCGTTGTCCGCGACGTCGCGGACGACCTCCAGCTCGATCTCCGCCCAGCCGAGCACGGAGCGCTCCACCAGCACCTGGTTGATGGGGCTCGCCGCGAGGGCGAGCCGCAGGCGCGCGTCCAGCTCCTCGGGGGTGTGGGCGGCGCCGCCGCCCTCGCCGCCGAGCGTGAAGGCGGGCCGCAGGATCACGGGCAGGCCCAGGTCGGCCGCCGCGGCGCGGCCGCCCTCCAGGTCGGTGACGATGTGGCTCGCGGGCACCGCCAGGCCGGCCGCGTCCATGGTGTCGCGGAAGACCTCCCGGTCCTCGGCCCTGCGGATCGCGGGGATGTCGGCGCCGATCAGCTCCACGCCGTAGCGGTCGAGCACGCCCGAGCCGCTCAGCTCCATCGCCAGGTTCAGGGCGGTCTGGCCGCCGAGCGTCGGCAGCAGCGCGTCGGGCCGCTCCAGCGCGATGACCGCTTCGACGGACTCCGGGTCGAGCGGCTCGACGTAGGTGCGGTCGGCCACGGAGGGGTCGGTCATGATCGTCGCCGGGTTCGAGTTGACCAGCACCACCCGGTAGCCCTCGGCGCGCAGCGCGCGGGCCCCCTGGGTGCCGGAGTAGTCGAACTCGCCGGCCTGCCCGATCACGATCGGGCCGCTGCCGAGCACCAGGATGGTCGTGAGGTCGTCGCGGCGGGGCATCAGCGGCCGCCGATGCCGGCGACGAACTCGCGGAACATGTAGCGGGCGTCGTGGGGCCCGGGGCTCGCCTCCGGGTGGTACTGCACGGAGAACGCGTGCAGCTCCGGCGCGGCGATCCCCTCCACCGAGCCGTCGAACAGGCTGGTGCGCGTGACCTCGACGCCGTCGGGCAGCCCGTCGGCCACCACGGCGTAGCCGTGGTTCTGGACGGTAATCTCCACGCGGCCGTCGTCGGCGCGGCGCACCGGGTGGTTGGCGCCGCGATGCCCGAACGCGAGCTTCTCGGTGCGCAGCCCCAGGGCGTGCGACAGCAGCTGGTGCCCCAGGCAGATGCCGAACACGGGCACCTGCCCGAGCAGGCCGCCGACGGTGCCGATCACGTCCGTGACGGCGGCGGGGTCGCCGGGGCCGTTGGACAGGAACACGCCGTCGGGGCCGCGCGCCAGCACCTCGTCGGCGGTGACGCCGGCCGGGACCACCTCCACCCGGCACCCGGCGCCCGCCAGGCCCTGGGCGATGCTCTCCTTCATCCCGCAGTCGATGGCGACCACGCGGGGGCCGTCGTCGCCGACCTCGCGCGGCCCCGCCGCCGCCCGGCTCGCCAGGTCGCGGCCGTCGAGCACCGGGTGCGCGCGCACCAGCGCGAGCAGCTCCTCCGCGCCCAGCTCGGTCGACACGCCGCCGCGCATGGCGCCGCGGTCGCGCAGGTGGCGCACCAGGCGCCGGGTGTCGCAGTCCTCCACCGCCACCACGCCGCGCTCGGCCAGCCACGTGCGCCATCCGACGGGGCCGCCGGTCCCGGCGGCGTCGCCGGCCCGGGCCATGATGACGGCGCCCGGCCAGGGGCGGTCGCTCTCGTCGTGCCCGGGCCCCGCGCCGTAGTTGCCGATCATCGGCGCGGTGAAGCACAGGATCTGCCCGAGGTACGACGGGTCGGTGACGGCCTCCTGGTAGCCGGTCATGCCGGTGGTGAAGACCATCTCGCCGAGCGCCGTGCCCGGCGCGCCGACGGAGGCCGCCGGCAGCACGAGCCCGTCCTCGAGGACCACCACGGCCTGCGTGGGACCGGGCGTCATCGCACCATCTTGGAGATGGCCTTGAACTCGTCCGTCCCGGCGACCTCGAGCAGCTCGAAGAGCGCCATCTCCGCCGAGGTCACGTGCGCGCCGGCGGCGGCCATCTTCTCCAGGCCGGCGGCTTTGTTGGACGCCGCGCGCGACGAGACCGCGTCGGCCGCGACGTGCACGGTGTGGCCGCGGGCGATCAGGTCGTGGACGGTCTGGTTGACGCACACGTGGGTCTCGATGCCGCACACCACCCAGGTGGAGCAGCCGGCGTCGGCCAGCTGCCGGTCGAACGCCTCCACCCCGCACGCGCTGAACCGCAGCTTCTCGACCGGGTCGGTGCCCTCGGGGAAGCGCTCGGCCAGCTCCTCGACGGTGTGGCCGAGCCCCTTGGTGTACTGCTCGCTCACCAGGACGGGCCGCCCGAGGGCGCCGAAGCCGGCGGCCAGGATGCCGCAGTTGCGGACGGTCTCGTCGAAGCCGTCGATGACCGGGCGGAACGCCTCCTGCACGTCCACCACGATCAGCCCGGTGTCGTCCCGGCGAAGCACCGCCGGGTGCCGCTCGGTTCCTACGGTCGCCATGCGATCTGCCCTCCCGCGATCGTGAGCGCCACCCGGCCGTGGAGGGTCTCCCCCGTCCACGCCGAGTTGCGCGACTTGCTCCGGAAGCCCCCCTCGCCCACCGTCACCTCGGCGTCGGGGTCGATGAGGGCCAGGTCGGCCACCGCGCCGTCCGCCAGCGTGGGCGCCGGCAGCCCGAGCACCTCCGCCGCGTCGGCGCCCATCCGCCGCACCAGCGTCTCGAGCGGCAGCGCGCCGGTCCGCACCAGGTGGGTGTTGCAGACGGCGAAGGCGGTCTCGAGGCCGGTGATCCCGAACGGGGCCTCCTCGAAGGGGACCTCCTTCTCGTCGGCGTCGTGCGGGGCGTGGTCGGTGGCCACGCAATCCAGCGTCCCCTCCGCGAGGGCGGCGATCAACGCCTGCCGGTCGCTCTCCTCGCGCAGGGGCGGGTTCATCTTGTGGCGGGCGGGGTCGAGCGAGTGCACCGCCTCGTCGGTGAGCGTGAGGTGGTGCGGCGTGACCTCGCCGGTGATCCGCACGCCGCGCGCCTTGGCGCGGCGGATCTCCTCGGCCGTCTCGACGGCGGAGACGTGGCAGATGTGGATCCACCCGTCCTCGTACTCGGCCAGGGCGGCGTCGCGGGCGACGGCGACGCTCTCGGAGATGGAGGGGATCCCCTCCAGGCCCAGGCGGCTGGCGACGGCGCCCTCGTGCATCACGCCCTTCCCGGAGAGCTTCGGGTCCTCCTCGTGCAGCACCAGCGGCAGGCCGGTGATGCGCTGGTACTGGAGGGCCCGCCGCATCACGCGGGCGTCGGCGACCGGGTGGCCGTCGTCGCTGAACCCGACGGCGCCGAGCTCGGCGAGCTCGGCCTGCTCGGTGAGCTCCGCGCCCTTCTGCCCCACCGTGATCGCGGCGAGGAATCCGACGCGGACGACGGCCTCCTCACCGGCCCGGTCCAGCAGGGTGCCGAGGATGGCCGCCGAGTCCACGACCGGCGACGTGTTGGGCATGGCCACGATGGTCACGAAGCCGCCGGCGGCGGCGGCGAGGCTGCCGGTGGCGATGTCCTCCAGGTCCTCGCGGCCGGGGGTGCGCAGGTGGACGTGCGGGTCGACGAAGCCGGGCACGGCGATCATCCCGCCCGCGTCGATCACCTCCAGGCCGTCGGGGTCGCCGCCGACCACGCCGTCGCGGATGACCAGGTCGCGGACCTCGTCGATGCCGGCGGCGGGGTCCAGCACGCGCGCGCCGCGCACGACGACGTTCGCCCCGGGGCCGGGGCGCTGTGGGAGGCGCGGCGCCACTACGCGGCGACCGCGGAGATGGGCGCGTCGGCCGGCTCGGCGGCCCCGGCCGGTCCGGCGAGCAGGTCGTAGAGCACCGCCATCCGCACGACCATGCCATTGGCGGCCTGGCGCTCGATGAGCGTCTTCGGGTCGTCGGCGAGCTCGCCGGAGATCTCCACACCGCGGTTGATGGGCCCGGCGTGCATGACGCGCTGACCGGGCCTGAGGCGGCCGTGGTTGACCCCGTAGGTCATCGCGTACTCCCGCAGCGAGGGGACGAAGCCGCCGGGCCCCATCCGCTCGAGCTGCATCCGCAGGACGTAGACGACGTCGGCGTCGGCGATGTCGCGGATGTCGGTGGACGTGCGCACCCCCAGCGCCCGCTCCGCGTCGCGGGGGAGGAGGGTGGGCGGGGCGATCAGGCTCACCTCGGCGCCCATGGCCTGGAAGCCGCGGATGCCGGAGCGCGCGACCCGCGAGTGGGCGACGTCGCCGACGAAGGCGATCTGGAGCCCGTCGAGCGGCCCCACCTCGCGCTCGATGGTGTAGAGGTCGAGCAGGGTCTGGGTGGGATGCTCGTGCTTGCCGTCGCCGGCGTTGATGACGGCGGCGTCGGTGTAGCGGGCGGCCATCTGGCACGCCCCGACGGAGGCGTGGCGGATGACGAGGACGTCGGGCGCGTACGCGTTGAGGGTGATGACCGTGTCCTTGAGGGTCTCCCCCTTCTCCACGCTGGAGCCGGAGCCCTTGACGTTGACGACGTCGGCGGAGAGCCGCTTGCCCGCGAGCTCGAACGAGGTCGAGGTGCGGGTGGAGGCCTCGAAGAACATGTTGATGATGGTGCGGCCCCGCAGGGTCGGCACCTTCTTGATGTCGCGCTCCATGACCTCGGCGAAGCGGTTGCCGACGCGCAGGATGCGCGCGATCTCGGCGCGGTCGAGGTCGTCGATGGTCAGCAGGGACCGGCGACTCACGGTGTCCTCCTCTCGGGCTCCAGCACCACTTCGTCCACGCCGTCAACCTCGGTCAGGTGGACGCCGACGAACTCGTTGCGGGCGGTGGGCAGGTTCTTGCCCACGTAGTCGGGGCGGATCGGCAGCTCCCGGTGGCCGCGGTCAACCAGCACGGCCAGCTGCACGGACGGCGGGCGCCCGTAGTCGAAGATCGCGTCGATCGCGGCGCGGATGGTGCGGCCGGTGAACAGGACGTCGTCCACCAGGATCACGACCCGGTCGGAGACGTCGAAGTCGAGGACGGTGTCGCCCACGACGGGGAGCGCGCCGCGGCGGGCGTCCAGCCCGACGTCGTCGCGGTAGAGCGCGATGTCCACGGTGCCGATCGCCGGGCGGGTGCCGGCGAACTCGTCGATGAGCTCCGCGAGCCGCGCGGCGAGCGGGACGCCGCGGGTGTGGATCCCGACCAGGGCGAGGCGCGACGGATCGGGGTGCCGCTCCACGACCTCGTGGGCGATCCGCGCGATCGTCCGGCGCACCTGGTCGGCGTCGACCAGGACCTTGGTGGCCACGGAGGCTAGGTGCGCTGCGGCTGTGCGGCGACGGCCGCCGGCGGACCGGCGCAGGGCGCGTGGTGCATCGTCACTCCTTCTCGGCCTCGCGGGACCGGGTTAAAGGGTCGTGCCGGGAGGGACGGTAGCAGGTGGGTCCGACGCCACGTCAGGGGCGCCCCGGCGCTCGCCGCCGCCCTTGGCGGGATGCAGGACCGGGGCGCCCCGCTCGGGGAACGGCACCTCGATCCGGTCGAAGTCGCGGGGGACGACGACGCCGGGGAACACGGCCTGCGCCTCGGCGCGGATGTCGCGCGGCATGAAGCGGCTGGACAGGTGCGTCAGGGCCAGCAGCGCGACGCCGGCCTCCTTCGCGAGGGCGGCGGCCTCGCGGGCGGTGGAGTGGCGCGTCTCGCGGGCGCGGTCGCGCTCCTCGTCGATGAAGGTCGCCTCGTGGACGAGCAGGTCGGCGCCGCGGGCGGCCTCGAGGGTGCCGGCGCACGGCTCGGTGTCGCCGGTGATCACGACGGTGCGGCCGCGGCGCGGCACGCCGAGCACCTCGTCGGGCCGGACGGTGCGGCCGGCGGCGGTGACCACCTCGCCGCCGCGCTGGAGCACCCCGAAGTCGGGGCCGGGGGTCACGCCGAGCGCGCGGGCGGCGCCGACGTCGAACTCCCCGGGGCGGTCCTCCTCGACCATGGCGTACCCCACCGACGGGATGGAGTGGCGGGTGGGGAACGCGCGCACCTCGACGCCGTCGCCGCGCCAGGCCGCCGACACCTCGCGCTCGTCCAGCTCCTGCAGCTCCAGCACGAACGGGGTGCGGCCCACGACAGGGCGCAGGGTCTCCATCAGGCGCGCCAGGCCGCGGGGGCCGGCGAGGCGCAGCGGCCGCTCGCGCGCCCGCAGGCCGAACGTCTTGAGGATCCCGGGGAGCCCCAGGATGTGGTCGCCGTGGAGGTGGGTGATGAGGATGACGTCCAGGTCGACGAGGCCCTGGCCGGAGCGCAGCAGCTGGCGCTGGGTGCCCTCGCCGCAGTCGATGAGCCAGCGCTCGCCGCCGCGGGCCACGAGGGTGGCGGCGACGCCCCGGGCCGCCGTGGGGACCGAGGCGGCGGTGCCGATGAAGGTGACGGAGAGGTCCACGGGGCGATCCTAGTGCCGCGCGGCCGCGGATCGGGATCCCCGCGAGCCGCGGGAGGTGGCGCTACTCCCGGTCGCGGGCGCGGCGGCCGTCGAGGACCCGGCCGTCGGGGGGGAGCTCCAGCCGGGAGTCCTCCAGGTCGAGCTCCCGCTCCACCTTGTGCATCACGTCGTTGGAGATGGTGCCCTGGTCGCGCATGGCCACGAGCACGCGCCGCTCGGCGGTGATGACCTCGCGCGTCGCGCGCTGGAATCCCTGCGACTGGTCCTCGATGCCGTCCTCGTCCTCGATCTTCCCCGCCTGGGCCGCGAAGCGCCGCTTGCGGTAGCGGTACTGGCCGCGCATCCGCTCGAGGGTCTCGGCGCGCACCCAGGGCTCGCCCTCGAGCTCGTCGATCCGGTCGAGGGCGGCCGCCGCGATCGCGATGCGCGCCTTCAGCTCCTCGCGGCGCTCCTCCTCCCCATCGTCGTGGACGCCGAGCAGGCGGATGAGCCACGGCAGGGTCAGCCCCTGGAACACGAGGGTCGCGAGGATCACGCAGAACGTGATCCAGAGGATCAGGTCGCGCCCGGGGAACGGGTCGCCGGCGTCGGTGGCGACGGGCACGGCGAGGGCCGCCGCGAGCGAGACGGCGCCGCGCATGCCGGCCCACGAGGCGATGGCGCGCGCCTGCCACGTCGCCCGTCTCATGAGCTGGTCGGGGCGGCGGTCGGCGACGCGGATGACCACGGTGGTCGCGAAGATCCAGGCGAACCGGACGCCGATGACGACGCCGCTGACGGCGGCGCCGTACACGAGCAGCTCCATGGCGGAGCGGTCGGTGAGCCCGTCGAGGATCTGCGGCAGCTGCAGGCCGATCAGCACGAACAGCGTGGCGTTGAGCAGGAACTGGGTGATCGTCCAGAACGAGAAGCCCTGGAGGCGGGACTCGGACGACGCGATCTCGGGCGCCCGGAAGCCCAGGTAGATGCCGGCGGTGACCGCCGCGAGGACGCCGGAGGCGCCGAGCGCCTCGGCCGGGAAGTAGGCGGCGTACCCGGTGAAGACGGAGATGGTGATCTCGGTGGGGACGTCCTCCACCCGGCGGCGCACCTCGGCGATGATCCAGGCCACCGCGAGGCCCACCAGGATCCCGCCGATCGGGGCCAGCAGGAAGCCGAGGCCGGCGTCCCAGGCCGAGAACGAGCCGCCCACCGCCGCCGCGATGGCGGTGCGGTAGAGCACCAGGGCGGTGGCGTCGTTGACGAGGCCCTCCCCCTCCAGCACGTTCACCAGGCGCCGGGGCGCGCCGAGGCGCCGCATGATCTGGGTGGCGGCGAGCGGGTCGGTGGGCGACACGATGGCCCCGAGCGTGAACGCCGCGGCCCACGGCAGTCCGGCGAGCTCGTGCGCCACGACCGCGACGGCGATCGCCGTGGCGCCGACCAGGCCGATCGCCATGAGGCCGATGACCCGGGCGTCGCGGCGCACGTCCCGCAGCGACGCGAAGAACGCGCCGACGTAGAGCAGCGGCGGCAGGAACACCACGAGCACGACGTCCGGGTTGAGGCTCACCTCGGGGGCCCCGGGGATCAGCCCCAGCCCGAGCCCCCCGAGCACCATGAGGATCGGGTACGGGATCCGGACGAACTGGGCGATGACGCTCAGCGCCGCCACCGCCACCAGCAGGCCGAGGAGGACGGGCTCGATGTGCTCCATCGGGGCGGACTCTGGCGTCAGCGGACGAGATCCGCCGGGAGCGGCCCGGCGGGCTCGTCCACGGCGAGGAAGGTGACCTGCGGGGGCCCGCCCGCCGACACCGCGATCTCGGCCATCGTGTGCCGCGGCTGGCGGCGGCGGTCGGTGGGGCTGCCCGGGTTGAGGATCATGAAGCCGTCGGGGGCCACGTCGTAGAGCGGGATGTGGGAGTGGCCGAAGATCACCATGTGCACGCCCGGGAACCGGGCCCGGAGGCGCTCGAGCCGCCCCGACGCCGGGCCGCCGTCGTGGACGACGCCGATGCGGAGTCCCGCGATCTCCGCCTCCGCCGTGCGCGGCAGCGCGTGCCGAACGTCGGGCTCCTCCACGTTGCCGTGGACGGCCACGAGCGGCCGCCCCATCCCCCGGACCATCCGCAGCGTCGCCATGTCCGACCAGTCGCCGGCGTGGACGATCAGATCGGCTGCCCGCAGGCGCTCCACGACCGCCTCCGGCAGCGCCGGCCCGCGCCGCGGGACGTGCGTGTCGGAGATGACCGCGATGGTGGCGGGGGCGTCGCCCACGGCGGGGAACCTACCCTCGGCGCCCGCGGCGGAGCCCGGCCCCCCTCGGGTGGAGCCCCGGCCGCTCCACGCGGGCACCGGATCGCGTCCGGGCCACCGTCCGCGGTGCGGGACGGGACGGTGGGCTAAGCTACCGCCCGCTGCGCGCGTAGCTCAGTGGATAGAGCGCTGGCCTCCGGAGCCAGAGGTCGCAGGTTCGAATCCTGCCGCGCGCGCTACGGGAACCCCGCCACCGGAGCGGGGTTCCGTCGTTCAGGCGGTAGCCTGGGGCCTGATGGCCCGCGACCTGATCTACTCGATGGGGATGTCGCTGGACGGGTACGTCACCGCGCCGGACGGCGGCATCGACTGGGCGGTCCCCGACGACGAGCTGCACCGCTTCCACAACGCGCGGATGCGGGAGACGGACACCCACCTCATGGGGCGGCGGCTGTACGAGACCATGCGCTACTGGGACACGGCCGACCAGAACCCGGACGCCGGCGAGATCGAGCTCGAGTTCGCGCGGGTCTGGAAGCAGACGGAGCGGCTAGTGTTCTCCACCACCCTGGATCGGGTGGACGGGGACGCGAGGCTCGTCCGCGGCGACCTGGTCGAGGAGGTCACGCGGCTGAAGGAGCTGCCCGGCGGGAGCATCGGCGCCGGCGGCGCGGGGCTCGCCGCCACGCTGATCGCGCACGACCTCGTCGACGAGTACGGGGTGTTCGTCCACCCGGTCGTGCTGGGCGGCGGGACCCCGTTCCTCCCCGCGTCGGTGCGCCGCGACCTGCGGCTCGCCGAGACCCGCGCCTTCGGCGGCGGGGTCGTGTACCTCCGCTACCGCAGGTAACGACCCGCCCCGCCGTCAGATGGCGAGGTACCCGGGGTCCTCCCCCGCCCGACGGGCGAGCTGGGCGTAGAGGTCGCTCAGGGACGAGAGCTCGATCGCGCGGTCCTCGACGTGCGCGGGGACCCGTCCCCGCTCGTCCTGGTGCTCGTCCCAGAGGGAGGCCGACTCCTCCTCGGCGCGCATCGCCAGGCCGGCGAGCTCGAGCCGGGTCAGGCCCGTGAGCTCCGCCGCGGTGTACGACCCGAGGTCTCGGACGTCGTCGCGCACGACGGTCCTGATACCCACCCGGTCGGGTGAGACGAACCTCAGGACGTCGGCGCGGATCCGGCCCGTCGGGTGCGGCGGACGCGGAGGGCGACGCCCACGGGTGGCCGGCCCAGGCGCTCCGCGCCGCGAACGCTCTCGTGGATCCACACCGTCCCGTCCCGCGCGGCGGCGAACGGCTGCCGGGGCGACGGCCCCCGCACGCCCGGGACGCTCCGCGGCCACACGCCGCCGTTGTCGATCCGCCGCCGCGCCTTCGCGTCGACGAGCCGCCAGAACAGGCTCCGCGGGTCGCTCGGGACGGGTGCCGCGTCGGGCCGCGCCAGCAGGACCCAGCCGTCGGCGTTCAGGGTGAGTCCCGCGGCCGCCGCCTCGCCGAGCATCCAGCGGAGCGCCACGTCGGACGTCGCCGCGTTCCCCGCCCCGCCGCCGACGTCGGCGTGCGCGCCGGTGAACCAGACCTCCGCGACGTCCCGGTCGCCCAGGCGCGCCGCCACGTCCCGCGGCAGCCGCGACGCCGCCGCCCCGTCACGCCGGTCGGCGTCGAGCCAGCCCCAGGTGGTGACCTCGAACCAGCCGCGGCGCTCGTCGAGCGCCATCGCGTGGCGCACCGTCGCGACGCAGGGGTTGTGCCGCAGATGGGGCAGCAGCACCGGGGTGAGGCCCCCGTAGGACTTCACGGTGTCCCACAGCCCCATGAAGTGGATGGGGCACGGGCGGCCGGCCTCCGGATCATCCGCACCCCCGGGCCGCCCGTACTCCGCCGCGAACCGCGGCCAGGCCGCCGCGAACCGCGCGGCGATCGCGCCCGGATCGCCGGTCTCCGGGAGGCCGTGCCGCCACACGAGCCCCGCCAGGGCCCGGACGGTGAACGCGCCCCGGCTGAAGCCGAACAGGAACACCCGGTCCCCCGCCGCGTACCGGCGGGCGAGGGCGCCGTAGAGCTGGGCGACGTTCTCCTCCAGCCCCTTCCCCCGGGTCACCGCGGCGAGCAGCGACGCCCACGTCCAGGGACGGGCGAGCCGGTCGGACGGCGGCGGCAGGATCTCCAGCCCCTCCGGGTGGTCGAGCCCGTCGCGGAACGCCTCGACGGCGCGGCGCTCGCGGTTCCGGGTGCCGATGCCCTGGTCGTAGCAGGCGACCTGGGCCGGGCCCAGCGCGACGTGCCGCACCAGCCGCGCCACGTTGGACGCATGGGCGAAGGCGTTGCAGGTGCCGTCGGCGCAGAGCACCAGGTTGCGCGCCACGGCCCGCCCCCGCTCAGGCCCCGCCGGCGGTCAGGCGGCCTCGGCGCTCAGCGTCGGGCCGGTGCGCTCGTCGAACGCGACGCACGCCGGGCACACGCCCTCCCAGCCCAGCTCGCCGCACTCGTCGCACCACGTCTCGGCATCCAGTCGGTCCATGGCCGATCATCGCCCGGACCGGCCCACGGGGGGAACTGACCGTACGGATGGCACGCGCCTACCGCACCGGCCGCGAGGCGCCCACCGCGGCCGGCCGCCGGGCGGCGGCGCCCGCCAGCGCCAGGGCCGTGACCACCGACACCGCCGCGGCGGCGAGCAGCACGGCGAACCCCGTCTGGAAGGCCTCCGACGACGCGACCGCGGCGGCGAGGCCGGCCGCCGCGATGCCGCCGGTGTAGCGCGACGTCATGAACACGCCGCTCGCGACGCCCACCATCTCCGCCGGCGCGGTCTCCACGGCCGTGGTCTGGAGGGACGCGCCGGCCAGTCCGACGCCCAGCCCCGCGAGCGCCACCAGGGCGGCGACCGCCGCCGTGCCCGGGTCGCCCGCGATCGCGGCCAGCCCCGCCGTCGCGGCCACCGCCATCGCCGACCCCGCCAGGACGGGTGCCCGGCGGCCGAACCGGTCGCTCAGGTGCCCGCCGATGGGCGACACGATCATCATGCTCGCGGTCATCGCCCCGATCAGCAGGCCCGCTCCCGACGCGCTCAGGTCCAGCACCCGCTCGCCCAGGATCGGGACGATCAGCAGCAGCGAGTACATCACCAGGTTGTGCAGCAGCACCGTCGCCGTCGCGCCGACGTAGGGGCGGCGCTCGAAGAGGGACAGGGCCACGAACGGGTCGTCCACCCGCCGCTCCACCGCGACGAACACCGCCAGCGCCGCGGCCGCGGCGAGCGTCGCCGGCAGCCAGCGCGACACCCCGTACTCGGTCAGGAACAGCGCGGCCACGACGGCCCCCACGAAGGCGGTGAACGCCGCCGCCCCCGCCACGTCGAACCGCATCCGCCCGGCGACGCGGGGGCCGTCGTGGGGCAGCGCCCCCCACGCCAGCGACAGCGCCGCCGCGCCCACCGGGACGTTGACCAGGAAGATCGCCCGCCAGCCGAAGCCGGTGACGAGCAGCCCGCCGAGCACCGGCCCGATCGCGGCCGCGAGCCCCATCACCGTGCCGAACCACCCGAACATCCTGCCGCGGCGGCCCGGCGGCACGATCTCCCGCAGGAGCGCCACCGCGCTGGGCGTCATGAGCCCCCCGAACAGGGCCTGGAGCATCCGCAGCGCCACCAGGGCCGCGAACCACGGCGCCAGGGTCGCCAGCGCGGAGGCGGCCAGGAACGCGGCGAGCCCGGCCAGGAACGTGCGGCGGTGTCCCAGGGCGTCGCCGATCCGCCCGCCCAGCGGCTGCGCGAGGGCCATCACCACCAGGTAGCCGCTCACCAGCCACGTGACGGCGCCCACCGAGACGTCGAGGTCGTCCTCCATGTCCAGGAGGGCGACGGCGATCATCGTGGAGTTCAGGGGCACCAGGGCGGCGGCCGCGCACAGGCCCGCCGCCGCCCTCGCCCCGGCGCGGGTGCCGCCGCCCGTGTGGTCGCCCGCGCGCTGCGCCGCGGCGTCAGGCGATGAGCACCTCGCCCGCGTCGCCGTCCACCGTGATCCGCTGGCCGTCCCGGATGATCTGCGTCCCGATCTTGGTGCCCATCACCGCGGGGATCGCGTACTCGCGCGCCACGATCGCGCCGTGCGCGAGCACCCCGCCGGTGTCGGTCACCAGCCCCGCGATCGAGGCGAAGATCGGCGTCCACGGCGGGGTGGTGGACCGGCAGACGAGGATCTCCCCCGGCTGCACGCGGTGCAGCTCCTGCAGGGAGCGCACCACCCGGGCGACGCCCTCCACGCGACCGCGCGAGCCGGCGGAGCCGCGTAGCACGGCGTCCTCGACCTCCGGAGGGCCCGGGCGGCCGAAGAACTTCACGAGGCCCGGATCGACGGGCGCCGACGGGTCCGGCGGGACGCCGATGAACGGCGGAGCGTCCAGCAGGCTGTCCTCGGCGTACCGGCGCCGCGCCTCGCGGGCGCGCTCCGTCAGGTCCCGCCCCGCCAGGGCGTCGCGCAGGTCCTCGAACGTGCAGAACCACACGTCCTCGAGCGCGCCGAGGCGGCCCTCGCCCACCAGCCGCGCGCCGATGCGCAGGCATGCGAGGCGGGTCGCGCCCGCGAGGGAGCGCTGGTCGATGTAGAACGCGTGGTCCTCCTCCAGCGGCCACGCCTGGCGGGCCGCCTCGAGGATGCCGTCGAAGGCCGCCTGCATCCCCGGGTCGGCGATCCGGGCACGGGCGGCCGCGACCAGCGCGTCGGCCTCGGCGCGCAGGCGCTCGCGCTGCCCCTCCGGATCGGCCGCGTCGGCGGCCAGGTAGCGGCGGAGGTTCTCGACCGCGAACGACGGCTCCTCCTGCCACGTCGGCGCCGACAGGTCCATCGCCTGCGCGCGCCGGCCGTACTCGTCCAGGAAGTCCTGGAACCGCTCCTTCCACGCCCGCCCACCGGGGTCGCGGTCGAGGGCCTCCAGCGCCTCGGCGGGCGTGCCCGCGGCCAGCGCGTCGGCGACCCCGGGGACGTCCCGGGCCTGCTGCGCCAGCTCCCACAGCGCCCGGTCCGTCTCGATGCTCTTGTTGGGGATGCCCTGGAGGCACCGGTACGGCTCCATCTCGTCCGTGGTCCCGGTCACCTCGGTGTAGATGCCGGACAGCCGCTCCCCGGCCGCGAGCTTCGGGAACACGATCTGGAAGTGGATCTGCCAGATCTCCCGGTTGATCGCCACCAGCCGCTCCAGCGCGGCGGACGCGGAGGCGTCGTCGCCGGTGAAGTCGAGCGCGTCGATCTCGTCGGTGAGCCGCAGCAGGGCCGGCAGGTACTCGGTGTCCCAGCGGCGGCGCAGGTTGTCCATGTGGTCGCCCATCACCGGCATGTGCGCCGCGACGATGGCCTCCATCTCCTCCGGTGCGCCCGCGGGGACCGGGCTGTTGTAGATCCAGCCGCGGAAGGAGCTGTGCCGCAGCGTGCGCAGCGGCGACGCCAGCGTCGCGCACGCCGCGGCGACGCCCGGCTCCAGGCACTCCAGGAGGAACGCCGCCGTGAGCGGCGTGACCGGCGCGGGGAAGTGCATCGCGTCGCGGAACCAGGTGAACCCGGCATCGGCGGGATCCCGCCATTCGACGGGGAACGTCGCGGCGTTGCTGGTCATGGGAGGGCCCCCTCGGTCGCGGGAACGGACAGGGCGGTCATCGGGCGGCACTGGAGCCACACGACGCGTCCGCCGACGACGCTGAACTCGCAGTCGGCGGGGCGGCCGAGCGCGCGCTCGCACCGCAGCAGGCCGTCGTGCACCTCGGCCAGGAGCGCGTCGCCCAGCACGCGCGCGGCGCGGCGCTCGGGCGGCACGGGCACCTCGGCGACGCCGCCGTCGGCGGGCACGAGCATCACGTCCTGGTCGCCGGGATCGACCCGCAGCAGCCGCCCGTCGTCGCGGGCCAGGCGGTAGTCGTCGGGCGTCACCAGCCCGCTCACCAGCAGCTCGCCCAGCCCCCACGCCGCGTTGACGACGACGGTCGCGCGATCGCCGGTGACCGGGTCGCACGTCATGCCCACGCCCGACGCCTCGCCCGTGGCGAGGCGCTGGACGATCACGGCCATCGCCACCGGCGCGTCATGCCCCCGGTGGGTGCGGTACGCCGCGGCGCGCGGGTCTGCGGCCGACGCCCAGCAGGCGTGGACCGCGTCGATCGCCTCATCGGGGCCGCGGACGCCGAGCCGCGTGAGGTACTGCCCGGCGTGGGAGTGCTCGGCGCCGTCCTCGCCCGTCGCCGACGAGCGCACGGCCAGGGGCCCGTCGCCGAGCGCGGCGACCGCCTCGGCCACCGCGCCCGACACGGCGTCGCCGAGGCGGCCGGAGCCATCGGCCTCGCGATGGGCGTCGACCGTCAGGACGAACCCGTCGGGGGCGTGCAGGCCGGCCCGCGCGATGACCGCGAACCCGCGCGCCTTCCCGCCGATCAGCTCAGGATCGACGTCCCCCGCCCGCGACAACGGGACGACGTATCGGCCCACCCCCTGCATCTTCACGCGGTTGTAACACGGGGTCTCGGTCGCGCGAAACTCCCGGGCCGGGGAGCGCTACACCCCGCCCTCCTCGCGCAGGCGCTCCGCCTCCAGGCGCTCGGCCGCCCACTCGCGGGCCCACGCCTCGCGCTTGGCGGTGGCCTCCTCGGCCTCGCGGACCTCGTCCGCCCACCCCTCCTGCGCCCACTGGTCCAGGAGCGTCCTGACGTACCGGGCGTGGTGGCTCTCGTCGGCGATGATCTCCCCGATCCGCTCCGCGATGACGGGGTCGGCGGCCTCGAACGTCCGCCGGTGGGCCTCGAACGACACGAGCGCCCGGCTCTCCACCGCCTGGAAGAGCGTGAGGATCGGGATGACCCGGTCCAGCCCGACCGTCTCGCCGCGCTGCGGCAGGATCTCCTCGATGTCGTTGAGGGTGTCCACGATCAGGCGCCCGCCGATCGTGATGTGGTCGGGCTCGTCGGGCGGGTCGAAGGGCTCGACGCCGAGGCGCTGCATGATCTCGCCGAAGTAGGCGCCGTGCTTCTCCTCGTCGGCGGCGTGGCGGGCGAATTTGCGCGCGAGGTCCGGGTCGTCGGTGGTCTCGCTCAGCACGCGCAGCTCCTCGGCGCCCTGGAGCTCGGCGCAGCGGAAGCTGTTGATCATCTCGATGCGCTTGTCGAACGACATCCCGGAGAGGAAGTCGGCGTACTCCTCCGGGGTCTGCATGACGTGTGCGGCGTCGGTGGGGTCCATGCGGGGCTCCTCGGGTTCAGGTGGTCAGCGCGGTGAGCCGGGCGTCGTTGGCGCGGCGGAAGCGGGCGGGCGAGAAGGTTCCCCCGAGCAGGGGGTCGAGTCCGGCGGGGCCGGCGGGGGCGAGGGCCCCGGGGCGCCCGGCCGGGGCGTCGATCGGGGGGGCGAACGGGGTCACGCCGCGCAGGGGCGGGGGGGGGACCCGCGCGA
>OEIU01000592.1_pt1 | contig 31961 bp, 42 predicted proteins | sample 1539221 | NCBI WGS metagenome assembly OEIU01 (sample SAMN03792071, study PRJEB22550) | activated sludge metagenome | feature: wastewater treatment plant; material: activated sludge; isolation source: Wastewater treatment plant of a petroleum refinery complex | place: Argentina: Zarate | collected...
GCGCGGTTCGCAGCGCGGTTCGCAGCGCGACTGACAACGAGGTTTACAACGCGGTTTACAACGCGGCTGACAACGCGGTTCGCAGCGCGGTTTACAACGCGGCTGACAACGCGGTTTACAACGCGGTTCGCAACGCGGCTGACAACGCGGTTCGCAGCGCGGTTTACAACGCGGCTGACAACGCGGTTTACAACGCGGTTCGCAACGCGGCTGACAACGCGGTTCGCAGCGCGGTTCGCAGCGCGACTGACAACGAGGTTTACAACGCGGTTCGCAACGCGGCTGACAACGCGGTTCGCAGCGCGGTTTACAACGCGGTTGGCGCTTGCTTCGATCTAGCTGGAGACCTTGGCATAGCCTGCTCTAAAAAATGGCAGAATAATTACCAGGGCGGGAGCTATTGGGCTGCGTATGAAAGCTATCTAACCGCCATGCGCGATATTATCGGCCTCCGTCTGCCCGAGTATGAGAAATATGCAGCCTGGGAAAGATGCGCCATCGCTGCACCATTCCGTGTGCTGCACGAAGAATTCTGCATCGTCTCAGATTTTCCAGAAATCCTGAAAGTCGATGACGAAAACAGGCCGCATTGCGAGACTGGCCCAAGCCATCGTTGGCGGGATGGCTGGGCTCTCTATCACTGGCATGGTGTTTCCATTCCTGCCGAGTGGATCGAGGACAAGAAAAATCTGACGGCCAAGACTGCTCTGACGTGGCCCAACATCGAGCAACGGCGTGCTGCCTGCGAAATCATCGGCTGGGATCGGATTCTCTCCGAGCTTAAAGCACGCATCATTGATGAGGATGACGATCCTCAAGTGGGAACGCTTGTCGAAGTGAGCCTTCCTGATGCTGGCAAGGAGAGGTTTCTGCGCGTTGTATGCGGAACAGGCCGGAAATTCGCGCTGCCAGTGCCCAGAACTGTGAAGAGTGCCGTCGAGGCGCAGGCGTGGACCTGGGGTCTTGATACGTCAGAGTTCAAGAAGCCAGAAATTCGCACATAGAAAAGGACTAAACGAACATGAAAGCAAGGGCATTCGAGAATATTTGCGCACAGGGTGATGTGTTGATCCGCAAAGTCAGTGCTATCCCGGCCACCGCAAAGCTGGTGGCCCCTGAAAACGGCGCTGTGATCGTCACTCATTCAGAGACGGGGCACCATCATACAATGGTTCTCGACCGGAAGAGCAAGACGCCAAACGTCGAGATGTTCCAGGATCCCGCGAACGCGCTTCTGGCCTGGATCAAAGTCAATCGCCCCACGGTGTTGGAGCACCAGCGCCCCCACGACACCCATGCTCCGATCAAATTTGCAAAGGGTGTCTACGAGGTCCGTCGTCAGCGTGAGTACACACCTGAAGGCTGGCGCCGCGTTGCAGACTGAATTGGCAGTGGGGGAGGGATTGTCTCTCCCCCATACCAACAATACCAAGCACGAGGCCCCGCATGACCGCAGATCTTTTCGACCGGCTCCAGACCATCAAGGACCGCTGCGATGCACACCTTGAGAGGGCTGCCAAGGCCGCAAAGCGGCTGGAAACGGAAATGGCAAATCTGGAAACCGAGTTGCTGCTTGCCGATGCCCTTGCGGCTCTGCGCCTCGTCTCGACGCGCAACATGAGCGAAGGCCAGCGCAATCAGATTTCCGGGCTTAAGAAGAGGATCACGCAGGCTCTGGAGAAAGCCGCATGAGATCCGCATGGCACCATGACCCGCGCATTAAGCTGACAGAACAGCAGGTCGCAAAGCTGTTCTTAGAGCGGCACGGTTGCTGCCGTGAGTGCGGGCGTAAACTGACCGCGCGCGATCAGTACATCGTTGAGCACGTCATCGCGCTGGAAAACGGCGGAACCAACGATTGGGACAATCTTGGTCTCACATGCTCGTGGTGTAAACCCATCAAAGATGCGCGGGACCATGCCCAGGCTGGCAAGCAGCGCCGTGCGGCCACGCGCCATCTGATTTGCAAGCCGCTGCGCAAGCGGTCGGCCTTATCCCGCAAGCACGGGATGAAATTCAACTGGTCCCTTGGCCGGTACGAAAAAACGGAGCGGTAAGTAGATGGAACTGCAAAGCCTTTCGATCGCCAATCTCGCCAAGCGATGGGCTTGCTCGAGATCGGCCATTGAGGACATGATCAAGGATGGGCGGCTTGTCGCCATGCGGCTTGGGCCCAAGACAACCCGCATCCCGATCGCAAAAATTCTGGAGTACGAGCAAAAATGTCTGACCAATGGCGACGGGGCAAGCACCGTGGAAAATTCTGCGGAGTCTTTGGAACTGGAGACGGCCGCCGCCGTTGCGCGCTCTACACGCTCCAGGGCAAGCGTATCGAGACTGATGCAAAAGAAGCTGCCGCAGCCGTCAAGAGGCTGAACGAAGAAACAGCACGGGCTTTGATGCCGTCCGTGCTCTCCATGGATCAAGTCTATGGCATCTATGAAAAGGACCGCGCCGGCCAAGTCGAGAACCTGAAACGCATTCAGGAAGTCGGTCGGGTCAACAAGCGGATCTGGGGCCACCTATCGCCGGAAGACATCACCCCTTCTGAAGTCGCCAACTTCGTAAAGATCCGCGCCAAGGAAGGGTGCTCAAACTCAACCATCCGGCAAGAGCTGGCCTATATCTCTGCCGCGCTGGCGAAGTCTCGAAAGCACATCCGAGAGCTTCCGGTTATCGAGAAGCCGCCGCCGTCGCGGCCTCGGGAACGCTGGCTATCAGAGGGTGAAATCGTCCAGTTGATCGACGGCGCATTTGAATTCCACGTCAAGCTCTTTATCGTGCTCGCCATCACCACGGCAGGGCGGCCAAAGCACATCTTGCAGCTCACCTGGGACCGGGTTGATTTAGAGCGGCGCATCATCAACCTCGACAACCATGCGCAGCGCACGCGCAAGGGCCGTGCTCGGGTTCCGATCAACGATACTGCGCTAGAGCATCTGACGGTTGCCAGGGAAGCGGCGCAGACAGAATACGTGATCGAAGTAGACGGGCGGCCTATCAAGTCAATCAGGAACGGCGTGAAGGCGGCAGCCAGGCGCGCGGGGCTCGGTGGCGTTAGCCAGTACGTGTTGCGGCACACGGCAGGCGTTCGCATGGCGCAGGCTGGCGTGCCTCTGGAAGAGATAGCCGAATTCATGGGGCACAATGACCTGAACACCACGCGCCGCCACTATGCGAAGTTCCATCCTGATCACTTGCGCAAGGCGGCCACGGCTCTGGAAATATCACGAAACTAATAAGGCGCACCGATGGTGCTCGTGTACCAGGCAACGGGAACGACTCAGGGCCAAAAGCGGTCTAAAAAGCGCAAGTTATTCAACGGTCGGCGCTGAAACTTGCAACAAATACAAAGAAAGGCACTTGTTTGTAATCAGGGGGTCGGGGGTTCAAATCCCTCAGCCGGCACCAGCAATTTCAATAAGTTATGAGTTATCTATAAGTGCGCTCGGTGGTAATTTGTACCAGCTTATTCGTTAACGGTTCCCCGGCTTGGTACACTGTAGGCTCCTTACCTAGAAACCAGATCATCAGGCATTGCTTCTCTGTAGTGTCCAGCGCCTTCGGGATATTTCTTTGCAACGTGTGCCCTCTGTAGCGCCAGAGCAGCGTCGATCTCCCAGGTGCGTCGATGCGCCGGTAGGTTTTTAGCCGCGCGCTCGCAAGCTGCGTAATCCCACCAGTCGTTAGGCATCTCTAGACCACCAACGCCATAGGCGAGGGAGACCAAACTGTTTGACGACACGCCCCAATCTCTCTCTTGACTGTACGAGAAAGCCCCAGAGCGAGCAGCGCGCCGCGCAAGAAATTCAATATCCGACTGCATCTGCTCCGGCGTCATCGGATGACCCTCCTTTATTTAACAAGTTCGGCAACCAAACCGCTATCTGCATCGGATGACACAACCGGACGAAATCTATCAGGCTGGTAAGACCATTCCTTTTCGTCTCCATCTCTCCACACAATTGATGGATTCAAAATCTCAGCCAGTCTCACCCCGTAGCCGCTTATGTTTGGTTCTGTATGGATCGACCGAACCGTGTAAATTTCACCCTCTATAAGTCGCAGCGGCATTTGTGCTGCGGCAGTTCTAGGTGGCGACGCATCCACGCAAATTACCTTCTGACCGACTTTGAACATCCATGCCTCCTATCGTGCTTTCTGTTTTTCGATGCGAAGCATGGCGTCAACGTCAATTCGGACAACATGCTCATAATAGCGCTCCGCTTCGTTCTTTGTGCCGAATAGAGCAATGGTTAGCGGAGCATACTGATCTGTGCTGTCGGACCCGGTAGCAATGTGACCGTCAGTTACGCCGGCCCACATCATTCCAAGCTTCATCTCTGCCTCCTTTTCAGTCCAACAACGCCTTGGCCCTCAACAGAGCCTCGCTGTCTCCGGGGTTGGGCCACGTCTCGCATCTGTCGCATATATCCCGCAGAGCTTCCTCAAGCACTGTTATGCGATCATCCCGTGCGCGCAGCTTGCGTTGCAGATCGTCACGGCTACCGCTTTCCTCGCGAACGTCCTCGATGAGCTTGACGAGTAGTTTAACAATTTCTTCCTGTCCCATGTCTTTTGTCATGATCGTGTAGGCTATCTCGCGGGCTCGCTCGTCATCCTTTTGCATTCGTCCCATGCGACCCTCCATTATTTACCAGCCACAAAATCCGTTGGCTTAGCCCCTATTGTCTGACACAACGCCAAGTAGGACACAGCCGAGCATTTCAAGTCTCCATTCCGAACCCGGAATATGATGGCTTTATCGACGCCTGATCTGGTCTGCATGTCTCGGAACGATAGCTCTTGCGCGTCCATATAAGACGCAATCGCATTGCCGAACTTGTCCCAACGTATCTGCATCAACACTTTTCCAAATATTACAGTAGGGAATGTTTAACAGAACCGTTGCACTTCGTCAACGCATGAGTTATATAGGTGGGGATGGCTGCAAAGCTGCTGGCGCGACACGGACGTAAACACCTAGAGATTGGCGCTAGGTCTACAGCCCCACAGCAGCGCGAATGCAAAAACGCCAGCCATCACCTTGGAACGGAAAGGCCGGCGAGATGGCTAGCTGCAATATGTGCCGCAACGGACTGACAGCACTAGGTCGGCGGTGCCCTAACGAATGCCGAGCAGACAGTGCAGCCGACATTCTACAGCGGTTAGAGAACGCATATGCAGGCTCCGGAGATTTGGACGTTTGCAGAGATGCGATTGGGGAGATAGTCCGACTTCGTGACGCTCTCAAGCTACATGGCGAACGCTAACTCAGGAAACCCCCGTCTTAAGCCCACCCATGCGAGCGGCTTGCTATCAAATCAGGGTCAAACATCCGAACGCCATTTGCCTCGTATCCAGGGGGCACAGGGGCTTGCGTTTGCACCCACTGTGGGGCTGCGCCGCGTGCTTCGGCCATTTCTAGCAGCAAAGTTTTGTCGAATAGATCCGATGTTTCATCCCATGGCACAGGATTGCCGTCAGCATCGAGCGGGAGCGGGCGCAAGAGGTTTAATGCCGTTGCGCCCCTGTAGATGATATCAAAGTGGAACCCGTCGCGCAGCAGTTGCTCGGGGACTTCGTTGCCCATATCATCCACAACGGTATTGCCTGTCAGATACGGCACAGAGCACGGGGCAATGCACGCATCGACCAAGGGCAACCAAGCCCCGTTTTCAACCTTGATAATCCCAAGGGCCGTTAGCATGGCTTCTGCGTGTGCTTTGCTGAGAGCCCAACAGGTAACATGAATATCCATTCTTGGTGCCCTCCCTTATGCGGTTGTGATTGTGCCAAGCTGCGTATTTGTGAGACGTGACGGGAAATAAGCAAACTCCTTAAAATACCCTTGCAGTCCGTTGGCATTTGACGTGTTCGCGCCAAATATAAGCGTCGTTGCCGATGCCGGGAGCGTCACGCTTGCATCCGTTCCAGGCGTTCCATTGTTGACGACATAGGCTGCGTCATTTGTGGCGTAGGCGAGAGCTTGCTTAAAGTCTGCATTTGCCGATGTTGTGGCTGATGTGATGGTGGCTTGACCGACACCGCCAGATTGGATCAAACCATAGTTTGACCCGGCTGTGTTATTAGCGCCAAGGAACACATAATCGTTTGCGTCGATCCCAAGCGCTACCGCAGACTGCACCGCCGTCGTGACAAGGGCTGGCAGGTTCCACTTTGCATAGATCGTCCCTGGACCCGAGGCATATGGGAATATAGTTGATGCGCAGGTGATAAAGTCAGCGGCTCTTGTCACAGCAGCCGAGCCAGTGACTATGGGGCTGGAAGCTGTAGAGCCAGCCTCAAGTTGCGCGTGATGTAGTATTACGCCACCCGTACTTGCAGACGATGCAGCATACGCGGCAGAGCTGGAATCTTGAAGATAGGCCCGCGTGAGACCGTATGTTCCTGTGCCATCGAATGTTGCTGTAATACGGTATCTATTGCTTCCTAGTGCTGTAATAGTGCTCGATGTCGTCTTTGATCCTTTTGTTCCAACCACGCCCGCAGCTAGATCAAAGTTTGCGTAATAGTTCACATCTCCAGCATTCAATAACTGAACATAAGCGTGTGTAGAATCATACTCTACAATCATGCTTTGTGTGTAGACTGTAGCAGCCGTCAATGTAATGGACTGATTTATGAACTTTACAGCAGTTCCAGCGTTTCCAGTTAGTTTATACGTTGTGAATCCGCCAAGAATGCTTGGCTGTGCACTTGTTGGAATTGTTGCGTTTGTTACTGACCACGTCGTTGCAAAGTTGCAGCTCCGTAGCGCAAGGTTCGTCCTTGCCTCTTCCCGTCTTAGAGCACGAACTGTGCCGTCCGAGCTATTATACTCAACCGGGATGTCAAAATGTGGCAGGTATTGCGCTGTCGTTGTCGTTGCGATCACCTTCTGCGCTGATGACGAAAGCGTGGCCTGCGCGCAGTCAGCATAATAGACAACGGAATTTACCCGCGTATTTGAAGCGTCCGCGCTCGCGCTGGAAAGCGACATGGTGAGAGACGTTGACGTTGAACACACGCCCGTTATCTCGCATAGATACCAGCCGTTTCCACAAGCGGTGATGTTGCTGGATGTAGCCGTTCCAGAGCCTATCGCCGTCAGCGTTCCCTTAGCGCCCGTGGAAAGATTGAACCACTGCCGCAGGCCGTTGGTGTCGGAGCCGTCCGCGAGTGTTACACGCACCCACGTTGCGGTTGAGGTTTTCAGATAGAAGTACGCCGTCACCGTTGACGAGGCCGGAACCGTGAACGCGGTTGAACGTAACAGAGCCGTGCCTGCAACGCCTTCCGTCAGGCTTTCCGCGCTGGTCGTTCCATCTGGTGATGTGGTGGCATCGTTGCCGACCGTGATGTCTGTTGCCGTCCAAGACGTTCCCAGCGTGCGCGATTGGATGACGAGGTTATGCGCTTCTGATGAAACGTACTCTAACCTCTGACTTCCAGCGTTGCACATCGCTTGGTAAATGTAATACGTGCCCGATGTGGTGCGCGTTGCGCTCGCATCCGCCGTTGCCGTCGAGACGATAAACGCCCCCGTCGTTGACGCCTGCGAAGCTGTCAGGGTCAGAATGTAATAGCTGTTTGTGTCCGCTGTGATCGTGGACGCGATATGGCTTGCTGTTCCGGTTGTCGCTGCGGTTCCCGTGGCGACCGTATCGAGGTTATACCATTGCTGCACGCCGTTCGTGAACGTGCCGCCAGAGGTTCCGAACGCAAGCCGCACCCAAGTCGAATTTCCCTTTTTGATCTTAACGGAAATCGTATAGGGGACGTTTGCAGCCGTGGTAAACGCGGTTGTCGTATAAAGGACGCTTGTTGCGGTGTTGCTTTCAGTGATGAGCGAAGCGGTTGAGCCGCCGTCTGCATCGGTCTGGCCATAGGTTGAGGTAACAGCCGTGCGCGTCCACGCGCCAGATCCGAAGCGGTTGGACATGGGAAGAAGATTATGCCTGCAAGGCTTGATATAGCCATCTGCCTGCATCAGTCTTTTGCCCGATGAAACAGGCCCGGTGTAGGAAGTGAATGATCTGGTTTTGAAAAAGTCCTGAACGGAATACCCGTCACCCCAGGCGCTATCCCAATCGTTAGACGGCGTGGTGCTATCGGTGATCTTCAAAGACGGCGTGGTGCTGTCGAAAATCATGCTGAAGCCTTCCCCGCCATAAGCGGCAAGCAAAGCAGCGGCGGATGATCCAGACAGATCCGGCGTATCGACCACGCCGCCTTTGGTTCCGAAGTTTGTCAGCGCAAAGCCAAGTCCTAGCATTAAACAACCCTCGCAATCTCAATGATGGATGCCGCAACCAGGCACCAATAGAACACCCGCGTTCCAGGGCACATGCTGCTCATTTCAGCGCGGAAACGAAGGACTGCACGACCGACCATGGAACCTTGTCCAACGCTGCCGCTGTCACCAGAGCTATCCCCGCTGCGGTCAGCAGGTAGTCTCTTGGGCTCCATGTCTGGCGTGGCTCTCTGTGGCCCGTAATCGAGCGCGAATGCTCGAGGTCCTCTATCCGGTTGACGCGCTCCCGCAAGCTGTCCACCTTCCCCTCCGTGCGATAGGTTGTGTGTAGGATATCGAAGAGCATCGACCGCTCTTGCGATAGCGCATTCAGAATTTCCCGCTGTAAAGGCATCCATTGTTATTCGATCTGGTTGGAGGGTTGAGAATGGACGCTACTATTCGAGGCCGCGAACGCTTCGCCGAATGGATTGCATCAATTGATGCAGCCAAACGTCTTGAATGTTAGGGTCGCCCGCATTCATCATCGTGGCCATGCCAGGCGTTGCGCCGGCTACGCCACCAACAGGACCGCCAACAGCGTATCCCGCGCCACCGCCTCCACCAGCAAGGCCAGCGCCGCCGTACAGTTGCAGCAGGCGCTCAATCATGGCTGACGTGCTTTCTTCCTTCTGACCTGACTGTGAACCTCGCAATGCGTTCTCCATTGGAGCACCGTAGAGAGCATTGAGCTGGTATTGGTCTGGGGTGCCTTTGTCGTAGATGTCTGTCATCAGCCGCACACCGTCTTATAGACTTTGTTATGCGCAATCACTTCCTTGCGCGTTTGCAAAGTATCTTTCGAGCTGTTTGAGATGGGGCGGAAGACTTGGCAGGAGCCGTCAATCACGAGACCACTGGTCCCGCAACCGCTCAGCAGGGAGAGACTGCACAGAACGGCGCACGTCGTCAGCTTTCTTAGCATTTTGCGTAACCTTTTGTTCGATCTTGGCCGTTACGCTGGCCGCCCCCTTTTTCTCGTAGTGCCGTGCAAACCCAAACCAAGCCGCCAGAACCATAGCAGAAATTGCAGCCCAACGCCCGATTGGCGTGATCAGAAAGGCTATTATTCCGCTCACTGTGTTGCCGCCTTTTTCTTTGACCACATCCAGAACGCGCCAATAGAGAGCGACACAGCGCCGGCCAACATCGGCTGCGAAACGGCCCACTCTTTCAGTGTCCATAGCTGCTCTCCCATGCCTTTCCAGGCGGAAACATTGGTTATGCTGTCGGTAATCTCAGGCGGCACGCCAGGAATCGGCAGGTCTGGAATGGTCTGCGTGGCGACAACGGCGGCTGCACCTGCTGCCGTCGCCACCGTGGCAGGCTTGGCCGGTTCCGCCGATGCGGTAACGGTCTGCGGCATGAAGGGTTCTTCGGGCGCAGCAACAGGCTTCAGGAACAGTGCTGATTCCCGCGTGCGCCGCGAAACAAGGCCAGGAAGTGTCTGTCCCTGTGCCTTCACATAGAGAAGGAAAGCCTTTGCGGTTCCAGTCCTGTCGCCTTTGTTCAACCGGGAGACGAGTTTTTTCAGGTTCGCGGGGCCGCAGTTGTAGGAGAACGAAACCAGCGCATCGAACTCGTTCTGCCCGATGGGAACCGTCACGTATTGTGTGACATAGGATTCGTGCTTGGCGAGCTCCTTTCTAAGTTCGTCACGCGCCTTGTTCTCGGTCCACACATCTCCCATTTTGACACCGGATGTGCATCCGTAGCCGATTGTCGGAATGTCGTACTTCCCGTTTCCGAGATAGGTCTGGTACGCCGTGCAATCGCCATTCGACAGCTTCTTATGGTAGCCTTCGAATGAGCAGATCAGTCGCACCCCATCCTCGCTGATCTTCATTCCTCGCCCCCCGTGATCTGATCTAGGCGGCGGAAGCTTTCCTGTTGCGCGGACACCTGCCGCTCGAGCTCGGCAAGTTTGGCCTTCAAGGCGTCGACGTCCTCCAGAGGTGCAGCCTCGACAGCAACGCCGCCCTTGGTGGCCCGGTAGGTTTCCAGAGCGTCCGCAGAGGCCTTCACAGAGGCCCTCTTGGCGGCTTCCGCGGCTTCCCGCTCACGGCTGACCTGCTCGTCACGGGCTTGCGTGTAGGGCTCCAGGATCCAGCCGAACGCCGCGTTGAAATGCGCCTCATCGATTGGCATGTCGCCAGGCCTGATATTGGGACGCACCGCGTTGCTGGTCACAATGGTGCGATATTCGACATGACCCTGCTTGCTGTCCGTGTTGTACTGGACGGCGGCGACGTCATCCCACTTTGTTGACGGGTCGCCATCGAACACGCTCCAGTCCACATCAGGCAGCGGAACGGCCACGCCGTCGCAGATGACCGTCTTGTCCTCGACTACGATGGTGATTTGCATGTCTGAGCCTCGATAAGTTTTGCGTCCTGCTGTTTTGAAAGTTCCTTGGCCCGGTACTCCGGGTTGAAGACCATTTCCCGGAACTGGGTCATTGCGGAATGCGTGCCGTCCGACTGGCGCAGGACTTCGCCCTGGAGGAACAGCACCAGGTCATCCACGCAGCCCCAGGCTTGGCGCTCCTTTCCAGTGAACGGATCGGCTCCCGGCAGCGAACGCCATCGGTTGCAGGTGCCGGAACAGACCAGCTCCCGGCATTTCTTCTCGAATGCGGTGTGGTGGCAGAGCTTGTCCTTGTCGGGGAGTTCGAACGTCATGATTTCTGTCCGATCACGGTGCCGACTGTTTTTACGTCCATGTTGAAGGCGTTCATGGTCAGGGAGTGATTGTGCGCAGTGCCGGAACCCGTCGAGGTTGCCGTGAACGACGCGCCAACGGCATTGCTGCCGCTATCCATATTGAGGTTGTTGCCAGAACCGCCAAACGCCACAGGCGTCCCACCATTCGCCGCCGTCACGGAATGGGTATGCGCCGCCGTTTTGGATATTGATGGCGTGTCGTTGCCGACCGTGCCGGTCAGCGTCTGGCTTGCAAACAGAGTGGAGACGGCAACCGAGCCTCCCGTTGACACGGTGCCCGTTGTGAACGCCAGAATAGCGTCGTTGTAGGACGCGCCGGTTTCCTTCGTCCAACCCGTCGGCGGGGTCGTCTGCTGGAACAGAATGCGTGCACCTGCCGAAAAGATGTATCCGGCCGTGCGCCATTCTCCGAGAAGATCGGCGCTTAGATCATCCCAATCAATGTACCGATTGCCAGCCGCTGCGGCATTGAAGTAGCCGATCTTGTCGCCACTCGTCAGGCTCGTTGTCGAGGCTAGAGCATTGGGATTGCGCATATAGCGCACGTCGGCAGCATCTTGGGTTAGAAAGCTCTCGCCAGAGCCGGTTGACGAGATCACAGCGCCCTTGACGTTATCGTGCTCGGCAATCGTCACGCCGCCAGATGTGATCGTTATCTTATAAGCGCTTGTATCGGTATAAACCAACGTCTTGGTGCTGGAACCTGACGAGGTTACAGGGTAGCCTGCCGAATCTGTATAGACTGACGTTCCAAGTTCGGTTGAAAGTTCAGCATCCGAATAGACTAGCTTCGGCGTCGAAGTTCCGGCATCGTAAAAGTAAACGATGGTATCGGCGTAGGGCACGCCTTCTGTATCGACAAGGCGTTGACCAGGGGTAAAGACTGCTACGGCGTCTGCCATGTGCTTGCGTTCCTATTGGATAAGAGAACGTGAGAAACCCGGAACGCTACAAGGGCTTATTCATCTTTATTTTCACAACCATCGTGATGGCCATTATTGGCCTATGGCTCGCATGGGTTCGCGATACCGGACGATGGCACTTGTTTGCGATCTACTGCGCCGGTTTAGCGGTGATCATTTACAAGTATTGGGACTATCGAGACTGAGTGTTGACGGCTTGTCCCGCTGACGTGATGGCAGGCGTTAGGTTAGGAGCACGCGGGCGAACCGCGCCAGACACAGCTTGGCGAGCCGTTGCTGCATTCCAGGCATTGCCAACGCCGGTATAGTTCAAGGCTGCCGTTGCTGGCTTGCCAAGCCCAAAGGCATCGAGCACCTTCAGCAATCCATCCTTCATGAAGGAGGCAGTTGTATAGCCTGACCCAGACGCATTGGGCGGCTTATAGGCAATGGCCTCCATCGCCCGAAGAAACGAACGGATTTCCAACATCTCTTGCGGGCTGTAGAGCGTCTGAACAACGCTGCGCTGGTTGTTGAAAGCCGTCTTGATGTTGGAGACAACCTGCTGAGGCCCAGCCATCTCTCCCGTTTTTGCCGTCACAAGCCGCGTCCAATAGGCGAGCTTCAAATCCGCCCATGTCTGCTCTGCAACGTCCGGAGCAAATTTTCTGAGAGCGCCCTTGATACTGTTGAGAGCGGAGACCATTCCAGGCGCGGCATTTTTCGAACCTTGCGACCCGAACAAGGCATTGATGACGGCCTCACCACTATCCGCCTTTTCGCCATCTAGAATGCGCGACAGGCGTTGCCCTGCCGGTGATACTGTGCCTTGCGCGGTCTTCGGCTCAAACAGCGCGCGTACTTCGCGTGTAAAACCACGGGCCTTGACGATGTTCATTGCGGCAGCAGGATCACCTGCAAGAAGGCTCTTTTCTGCGGCATCCGTGATCCAATCGTTGAACCCGTCATACATGGCCCCGGACATGGCCTTGTCGGAGCCTTGCGCTCCGTCCATGAGAGATCCAAGAGACCGGCGCATCTGGTCAATGTTCTTGTTTGGGCTTGCTTTCAGCCATTCCGCCGCCTTCTCGGGCGCTTCGCCTTTCATGAACCTCTGGATAGACTTTGCCATCGCAGATGCAGACGGCGTCACGGTTTCATCAGGCATCATGCCGCCGAGTTTAGAGTTGAGAAAATCCGGCAGCGTCTTCAAGGCTTCCGGCGTGGCTTCCAAGGACGTCGCGCCTTTCCAGGCTTCCTTCTCGGCCTGACGTGCCGCTTCCCGTGCTGACTGCAATCCAGCCTGAACATTTTCGCCAAGCATCGCTGGACCAGGGCGCAGGCCGGCATTGGCCGGGTTGATGGTTTCCGCAACGCTCTTCCCGCCGGTGCCGCCCATACGTCCAAGGGCGGCATCCGACACGGCGGCAGCCTGGCGCTCATCGAATCCACGAATTGTGTCCTGGGCAGCCTCACCGTAAAGACGGCGGCGCATCCCTTCTTCCTGCGTCAACAGATAGGGGTCTTTCGTCACCTGCCCGCGCGTTGCCGGAATGCCGTAGCGATCAGCGCCCGCCTTGATAGCCGCTGCCGCTTCATCGCCCGTTTCCGCCAGCGACTTTGCAAACCCTTGAGCGAAGTCCGGTGTTATATCGGATGGGTCAACACCGGCCTTGCGGGCTGCTTCGATCCCCTTGGCCGTCAACTGTCCTGTGCCCTTGTCGATATAGCCGGGGATAGTCACGAACTTGCGCCAAAGCGCGCCGGTGGCCTTGGAAGCCACAGGACCAACCGCACCAAAGCCAGCCATAACCCCAGCCTTGCCGAGATCGATACCCTGCTCCGATCCTTGCGCCATTGTGGCTGCATCCCCGCCAAGGCTGGTTGCGCCCGCAGCACCAGCTTGCGCAAGAGCTTGCAGACCAACACCAGCTCCACGCGTCAGCGCTCCAGCGGCACCGCCCGTCACCAGATAAGGCAGAGAGCCATAGACCGCGCGCGTTACGTCCTGTGTATCCAATCCAGGCTTGTTCACGTAGCCACGCTGTTCGCGGCCATCTGCACCGCGCGTGACGATGACCGGATAACCGTTGGCGTCCTTCTCCTGGCGAATGAACCTGTCGCCGAGGTTCTTCTGGATCACGTCCGCCATGGCTTCATCGCTTGCACCACCAATGGCCGCGTTGGCAGTCGGATTTCCAAGCTCGTTGCGGAATTGCTCGAACACGGTTCCGGTTTCAGCTTCGCGCGGGTCTTGCCGCCCGCGCACGCTGTTGACAATCCACTCGCCCCAGCCTTCCTGTTTTGGTTGGGAGGGTTGCTGATCTGAAGCAATCTGTTCTGACACACCGAGAAGCCTGTCAGCGTACCCGCTGCGCATTGGCGCTTGCGTCTGAACGGGGCCGCCGCCGAGCAACCTGTCTGCATAGCCTCCCATCAGATGCCAAACTCCCGCTTGAGTTGCTGATCAACGCGCTTTTCAATGCTCATGGGATCGGCTTTCGGATTGGCCGCCTTGAGATCGCGCTCTATTTCAGCGCCGCGTTGTTCGATAATGGCCGGAACGTCATCCAGCGACATGAACTGATCTAGCGAGCCTCTGTCGAAGTTGAGTCCCTTCGCGCGCATGAAGTTTAACCGCGCAACCGCCGACTTCAGGGAGCGCGTCGTGCGATCAGCCTTAGCCTTGAAGCTCACAGGATCGTCGCCGTCGAATATCCCTGTTCCAGCCACGGGCTGATCGTTCTGAATGCGCTCGTATTCCTGCGGCGTGACGGCCGCGCCGGAAAGTTCCTTCAGAATGGTATTGAGGTTGTTGACGGCAGCAGAGCGGAAGGACGCATACCGCCCCAGCTCTTTCTCATCATCCGGCTTGAGCTTCCCGCCGAATTTCGCTGTCCATGATGCGCCCATCATCTTCATGCGGTTTGTGATGTCCAGGAACTTCGGATCGAATCTCTGCATGATGTCGTTGAGGCGGCCAAGCTGACCTGCGGCATTCAAGGTGCGCTCCTCGAGCTGGTTCACGGTCGGCTTGGCGAGGCCTGATATGCCGGTCTCACCACCGTTCGCCGCATCCAGAATGGCCTTTCCTGCGGCTGAGAACTTCGGACTGAGAAGCATCGTACCGCCCAGTTCCATGGCATCAGACCGGCTCATACGGCCATACGGCGTGTCGATCATATCCTGTTGAGGCGATGCTGCCTGGGCCGGTGATGCACGATCCGCAACAAGCTGAACGCCGGGCATCATTTGAGGGGGGGATGAACCTTGCTGTGTATTTGAGATCGGCAACGCCTGCGGCTGGGATGGCCCAGGCGTGAAGGATTGGGGTTGCAGACTTGGCCCTGGTGCCGCTGATGGCGCTGCGGGCATTCCACTTCCAGCACGCTGCAAGCGGCCAAGAATGAACTGTTCAACCGGATCAGGCTTATCCTTGCTGTTCAGCGCATTGATCTGCGCCTGTTTGTATTGCCGTTCCAACGGGTCCTGGAACAGTCCCGCCTGCGCCGCCATCATCTTAGGCCCGGTACGGTAATCGAGTTCCTCCGGGGTCAAGCCGTCCGCGCCATGGCTTTGCACTATCCGCTGCCAAGCCGCCTCCTTTTGTGGGCCGTCTGCCATGGCGTCGATGGCCATGGCCCGCTTGCCCATGTTCTCGACGTCCTGCTGCTTCCACTGGCGCTGGTAGTTCTGCGCCTGCAGGTCATGCGATTGCTTGCGCATGGCAAGCTCGTCCTGCTGCATCGCATAATCGCGATTGGCGTTCTGCTGCCTCTGGATCCCCATCAGCGCGTTGTTGACCGGCGTCAGGTCCAGCAACGCATTGCGGGGCTCGAGCTGGAGGGCGGGAAGCTGCGGCATCTGTCATCCTCACTTCATTTTCGGAATGCCATTGAACGTGCCGTAGGCTTGGGCAGCCGTTCCCAGCAGGCTCATCAGGTTGTTGCCGAGGATGCCGCGTGAGGCAGCCTGCGCGTTGCCGAGGTTGATCCGGTTGCCCGCATTGGTGATCGCCTGATCGGTATCGAGCCCCGCCTGTCCGGTTCCGTAGGTGTACGCAGTCGCCGCGCGGTTGCCCTGGATGTTGGCGAGATCGGAGCCTTGGTTATAGCCGTACTGCGCCGCCTGCTGGCCCTGGTTGGCGTACAGGTTCGCGATGTTGCCCGCCGTCTGCGCACCCTGGCTCTGCAATCCTGAAAGCCGGTTGAGATAATTGTTATAGTCCTCGGACCCGCGCCGAAGGCTCTCTTGCGCCACCGCTGCCGCTGCCGCACCAGATCCGCTCAAGCCGCGCGCGTTCAAAACCTGCATCAGAGCATTGTTGGCGAAATCCGCGTTGGCATCGCGGAACGGGTCGGCCTGATAATTCTGCTGAAAGGTCTGCTGCGCTGCTGCCCCATTGAGCCCGAGCGCATTGGAATAGAGCGTGTTCGCGTTCTGCCCTGTTTCAGAATATGGCTGATATGCTCCTACGGCGTTGTTCGTGCCGCTCGCCAGAGCCGACAGCGCGTTCTTATAGCCGGAGTTCACATCCGTGCGGGCCTGCCCGTAGGCCTGATTGGCCGCGCCATAGCCGGAAGCCAGATTGCCGCGCGCGGCGTCATAGCCCTTGTTCACCGTTGCCGTCGAGTCGGCATAGGCCCTGTTCATGTCGCGGCGCTGGTCGCTGCCGGTCAGTGATCCGAAGAAGGACAAGCTAGGTCTCCATCATCTAAAAGATGCCGCACACGCCGTTGCACCGGCTCCAGGACTGGTATTGATCCGCACCGTGCGCGGGCTTTCCGCAGCCCCCGCCGTATAGGTCGCGCCTGTCATCCAGACGCCAGCCGTGATGGCGTCGTGCTCTTCCGTCATGCCCGTCCAGGACACCGCATTGGGCATCAGCCCGAACCCGCACGCGACACCACGGGCTGAAACAGCCAAATCCAGAATGTTCGTCGTGCCGGATGCGTAATAGGCTGAGGCATCAACCCGTGTCGCGGATCGCAGGTAATACGCCGACCACACCCCGATCCAGCACCCCGACGCCGACCCCGTACTGACGACGATGCTGGCGGTCGTGCCGCTCGCCACCGTCCTGGCAAACATCTTGACCTGAACCTCAGTCGAGCCCCCAGACGACGACCGGATTCCGGCTCCGCTCACTTCCGTTGCAGCGCCACCCGCAATCGTGCATGTCGCGCTCGACGCAGATGAATTGATGTAGGCAACAGCCACGATCACCAGCCTGGAGTCATGCGCCGCGCCGATGGGCTGAGACGAAAAGGTGTAGCTGCTGGCGGATGTCAGACTGCCCGTGATCGTCTGGAATGCGATCTCAGGCAGTCGCCCGCCGATGATCACGCACCTCAAGGTAGGGTGCGCTCGAACTTGACGTTAAACCAGACATTCTCGGCCCCCGACAGACTGCTGACCGTCAACCGGAGATCGTTGCCAACCGCAAAGACATTGCCGCTTGATGCCGTATTGGTGACCTCCGTCGTTGAGACGGAATTGGCAAGCCCCGTGATGGCGGTCGTGTTCTTCTTGGCCGTCAGCGTGCAGGTGCCCGTCGAACACCGCGTTGTCATGGTCTGAACCGTGATCGCAAAGGGGACATTGATCCAGACAACATAATCCTGCGCTTCCGGGTACTGGATGATGCCTGAAATACAGTCCGTGACGGTCATCGCGCCAAACGTAGGCAAAGCAGCCGCCCCGTTCGATAGCAGCGGATAGCCGGATGTGCCTGCCACAACCTGCTGCACGTCTCCCGTTCCGGTCGTACCTCCGGCGATCAGGCGATACGCGGCCAGCGTATCCAGCCCCGTCCCGCCGTTGGCGACCGGCAGAACACCGGAAATGTCCGTTTCAAGGTCCGTTATTGACGCCGCGAGATCGTTGTGCGCCCGCGCCAATCCCTGCAACAACTGATACCAGGGCTTCTCGACCAGGACCGGCTTGCCATCCAGCCGGATGATAGGAACCGATGGGACTGGAAGCGTGATGTTTGCCATCAGGCGGTCAGCCTATCGACATCGAGGTTGATACCTGAAATCGCCCTGGCAACCGACGCAGAACACGCAAGGCGCAGAGTGCATCCTGACGGCCCAAACTGGCCTAAGCGGTATGTCTTCGCGCGTGTTAGTCTCTGCCCCGCAGCCCCTATAGAAATCTGCCTTTCAGTCCCGAACGTCTGCCCGCCATCGTTGGACGTTGACAGCATCAGAACCGGGCTCATGTCTTCCGCAAGCGGGCCACCCGTGCCGACACCTGTAACCATGTCAACATAAGCTGCATTCACCCGGATGCCGTAGGGCGCTGAGTGCACGGTCGGAGGGATCATCTCCATAACAATCGGCTCACCGCCTTCTGTCGGAACATCCCGGTCAACGCGGTAGATTGCGCCCGTGGTGTAATCCCCGATAAGCGTCATTCCGCGCCATTGCACGGACTGCACGCCGCGCCAGTTGCGCTGACGGAAGCTCTTGAGGTCGCACCATTTGCCGGTTCGCATATTGTAGGCAATCGTCCAGCTATCGCAGGTCCAGGCAAGCCACGAATGCCCCGTCGTGACATCGTTCCAGCCAAATCCGTAAATCTCTGTGATGGCGTCCGAGATCAGCCGTTCCTGCGTGTGGCTCGAGATGCGCCGGCCTGAGTAGCCGTCCTGAATGCGAACCGTCTTATCCGTCGCAATCCAAGCCACAGCACGATCAAGCTGGACGATTGTCTTGGCCGCATAGCAGCCCAGGTTAATCGACGCGATAGGCACGAACGGGAAGTTCCCGCTTCCATCCGGGCTGTTGCTCCACCATTCAATGGACCGTTCCCCAAAGATCATGGCGTCGCGCTCACCGCCAATAGCGTGCAGCGTCGCGTCCGGGTTCTTCTGCGCCCGTCCATAGTCCAGAGGCGCAATTGATGTTCCGTCATCTTCTGCAGAGATGAACACGCGGTCAAACGTGGTCGGGAACAGAAAATATCCGTCAAGATATCCAACTGACGTGGGCGATGGCAGATCCGCATCGGCAATCGTCGCAATCGACGTTCCGGTAATTATCCGCCCCGTGCCATCTGAGACAAGCGCAACCTGTGGCGTCGGAGAGCGCCGGTTAGCCGCCAGATAGACATCGCCATCTGCCGGCAGCGTCGCGACTGCCGTCTGCACGCCTACGATGTCAATCGCGGTCACATTACGACCAGCCACGACATACAAATAATCGTCCGTCGCCAGCATGGCGCGAACGCCAGTTACACCCGAGGCCGTTCCTGTTGCTGGAACCGTTGTCCACACGTCAAGGCCAGACATGGAGTAGACGGTTTCAGGTGCCTTGGCGTCGCCTCCGGTCTGTTCGGCATAGCAGTTGACGAGCCGTGCAGAGCCTTCAGATCTAAAGCGTGCGTTATTGCTTTGGGTTGCGAGTGAGACGGGGACGATCGTCATTTAGTACAGCGCCCACACGTCCGAAGCCGTACCGCCAGACCAGACAAGAATTGAAATAGGGTTATAACCCTGCTGCAACGGAAGGCTTGTGATCGTGTTGCCCGACGCATCAACGCCGGTAAACGTGCCAGCCGTGCCGCACAGAAGCGCCCGGCAATATCCGCCAGACAAGGCGCTTGCAGATTGGGTCAGCTTGACGATTTTGCCCGATGGGCGCGATTCAATGCTCATTGATCCCTCTTAGCTATTCGGCTGTGACGCGCCGCCAGATCCAAACCACAGTCCCATCCGTAATCGAGGCCGCTTCACCCGTAGGCCCGCCTGATGCAGCCGACGTTCCGCCTGTCACGCATTCATAAAGGTTCTCGTTATTGATGACGTACTGGCGCGGCTCATAGTCCGTCAGAGCTTCCCAGGCTCCATAGTTTTCAGGCTCAGAAATGATCAACCCGTCAGCCCAGAACGGCCCCGTGTTGCTCAATGCGCTATCAAAGACGCTTTCAGGCACAACGAAGTGCGCGGCTTCGATCTGCGCCATGCCGTCTTGGGCATCCTTGGCAAGCACAGGCCCTACCGTTGCGCCGTATTCCTCCGACAACCGAACCGCAAGAAGAGCCACAAGAGCTTGCTCGTAGCGGTCTGCGTAAGTTGCAGCCGTTGACGGAAGACCAGATAGCCCGTTCAGGTTCCAGCTCGCAATCATGGCGCTGAGTGCTGTCGTGGCATCGGACACATCGGTTGACGATGCGCTATTGCCGGACTGCACAAGTCCAAGGCGCTTAAGCGCTCGTTCCGCTATCTGGGTCGCTGTCGGCATCAATCACCACGATTTTTTTAGGTCTTCCAGGGCTGCGCTTGGTTTCAGTTTCCGGTGTTTCCGCACTCTTCAAACCCGCCTTGATCAGTTCCCAATCAGGAATGGCTTGGCCTGAATACTTCAGTTTAAGCTCTTTCAGCGTCATAGACCCTCGCAGGCTTGTGAGCCTTTAGCCCATAAAGATATGTGCCGTTGTCGATCTCGCTGGCGATGGTTTCCAAGTCAGCCGAATAGCAAAACCTGTAATCCGTCATCGGCGTAGACCCGACTTGGCTGTACTCCATCTGGTCAAGATAGATCAGGCATTCCCGGCTTATGATCCGCGTGTGGCCAGGATCACCCCAGGCCCATGGCGAATTCCAAGCCGGCGACGTACCGCAGAAGATCCCGCCCGGCTTTAGAACGCGCCAGATCTCGCTGAAGTCTTGAAAGAAGCGCCGAAAGTCGCCTTGGCTTCCAAGATGCTCCATCACTTCATAGGCGTGCACTTCATCGAACGTATTGTCGGCAAACGGCCAAGGAAACACGTTAAGATCATGCACAACGTCGGGCTTGTGATCGTCGTTGAAATCGAGGGTTACTAACTCAGTCCAATCGTGAGGCGTCCCAGGCAGGGACAGAACCTTATGGCGGCGCGTGCCAGCGCCTAGCAGAAGCTCCATTAAGCCGCTTCGTCTTTCGCCTTGGCCTCTTCCTTGGCCGCGTCGTCGATCCAATCGCCAAGCCTGCCCTCAAATGCCTTGGTTCCGATGTGCGCCATCGCAATAGAGGCATCGAGATAGATCTTACCGCCCAAATCGCGCCACCGCTGGCAGAATGCGTAATCTTCGCTCAACACACGGCGGCCCGGCGTGCCATCGGGTTCAATGGTATCGAACCAGTATGGATCGAACATGCGGCATGTCTTGCCTGTCGGGCTGTCGCGATCAACCGCCATCAGTTCGGGATGCGCTTCAACCAGCTTTTCAAGGACGTGGCGCTTAACACGCATGAACCCGCCCGGCATTCCCCATACTTCAATCAAACCGCTGCCCTTGTCGCCCATCAGCGGTTCCCCGGCATCCAGGCAACTTCTAAACATGAACTCGATAGGGTCTTTGCGCTTTGGATAGCTGCCAGCCACAATGTCAACGTCATGCGCCAACAGGCTCTGCAATCCATGCGCTTCCCAGGCCACGTCGTTGTCAATAAAGATCAGGTCCGTTGCGCTCTTGTCTGCCAGAAACTTAGCAACAATCTGCGCCCGTAACGCATAGATGTCAGCGTGTCCGATCTCATCAAACACCCTGACTTGGTGCCCATCCATGACCAGCCTGAACATATCGTGGATCATAGATTTATAGGTTGCGATCATGGCTTGCCCGCCGTAGCTCGGAATGGCCAGCCAAATGTTTTTGGGTTTCTTTTTAAGTGTAACCGTCATCAAATCCTCGGCGAGAGAATGGGAGCGCCCGGTAAAGAGCGCTCCCGGTTAAGATCAGGCCGAGCCTGACAGGCGCGTGATAAGGCGCGGGTCAAGTAGTTTCCTACCATATAACAAGTCAAGACGCCACTTGGACACGTCGTTTGTGCCGTCATAGATCGGAATGACACGAACGCTCATATCCTTGTAGCTCTCGCGGGCTGCGCCATAGGCACCGCTCGGAAGCTCCATCGGGACCATTGCCAAGGCCATAGCGTTCTTATGGAACACCATGTTTTGGCGATAGGCCGTTGAGGCAGATCCAACAACCGTGATGGTGCGACCATCGAAGTTGCCGGAATACGTGCAGGTCTTATGCGCACCCGTCACGATGATCGGAGGCGCAATCGTCAGCGTCGTGTCACTGGTCGTTGTCTCGTTTGCAGTCGTATTCGTGGTGACAACGAACTGTTGCAGGATGCCGGTAGAAACCTTGGTTTTCGGATTGACCATATACACGCCGTCAATCGTGAACACCGTCCCAGCCGTCAGCGTCGAGGAAGAATCCCAGCCATCCGTGATGATCGTCTGCGTCCACGAATTCTTGGCCGTGTCGTAGGTGACTTCCTGCGTGTTGCCATCGGTCAGCGGCGTGGTGTTGTCCGCAGTTCCGTTGGTATGCGACGGCGCGACCGCCGTCATATAGGTGTTGACGTTGCCGATCATGCTCAACGTGCCGTTCTTGAACGAGTCCGACACCATCGAACCGTTAAACAGTCCCGTCTGCGCCGACACCAGGCCCCAATAATCAGCCGGGCTCAACAGAGCCAAGCGGCCATCCTGGGGAACGGTCATTTCATCAAGACGCTCTGGACCCTTCGCAAAGTCAGCGAAAGAGTTGATGGTCTGGCCAGCCGTACCAGCCCAGTTATAGGTGCCCTGATACATCTTGGTCGCGACATCGTTCGCCATGTGGTTGATGATCGAAGACATGGCCGGCTTAATCACGCGCTGGCTAAGATCTTCAATCTTCAGCGTCAGGTCAGTGGACGAGAACGAGAAGTCAACGCCGATCTGCTGATCGACAACGAGCGTCGTATAACCCTCGATAACGTCCTGAGTTGCCAGAGTTGCCGATGTGCGAACCGTAAAGTCAGCCGGGCGACGGATGCGGATGGTATCACCCACCTTGTAGCCGTTGACGTTCTTGGAATACTCGCCTTCATGCTCACGATAGAGCTTGTTGACCCAGCCAAGTTCGTTTTCGAGAATGGCCAGTGCCGCTTTCGCGACGACATCGGCCTGCAAAGTCGTGTTAGACATTTATTTTCTCCGGGTTGCCCCGTTAGATGACGCCTGACTTCTTAAGCCAGGACTGCATGTCACCAACGCTTGCTTTTGACCCATCGAAGGCAAGTGGCGCAGCGCCACCTGCAAGGGTCTTGGCAGGCTTCGGGGCGGTTGAAACACGCTTGGGTTCGGGAGCACTAAGGCGTGCTTCGATACGGCCAAGCTCTAAGAGTGCTTGCGCAGGTTGAGACTCAAACTTGGAGTAAAGGTCTGCTGCTTCTTTCGGATGCTTGCCCAGCCAATAGGCAATGTCCGCGCTCTTATCGCTTTCGACGATGAATGGCACAGCGTTCCTGTGGATCGGAGTCTTATCGGTAACGACGGCATCGAAGTCAGAGATCCGCTCACGCGCATCTTCAACCGCTTCCGTCCAGGCCGCAGCGAGCTTTGCGGAAGTTTCCGCAGTTGCCGCGTCCCTTTGTTCCTTAAGACGTGCTTCGGCTTCCGTTGCGTTCTGTTGCCGGACTTTCCAGGCAGTACGTTCCGCTAATTCTTCAGTCGGATCTTGGATCTGGCTGAAATCGGGAGCTTGTGCACCACGCAAGCGCGCAACTTCACTTTCGAGAGCGGCAAGGCGCGCGGGCATAATCGCCTTCGCTTCCTTGTATTCCTGCCATCTCGCACGGTTGCGTTCTTGGCGCTTTTCCTTCCACGTTTTAGGCTGGTCTTCCTGCGACGGACTTTCATCCGAAGCGGCTGTTTCTTTGAGCTCTTCGCCCTCAGTTCCGGCTGGCGGTTCCGCCTGCGGGGTCGTTGTCTCAACTGCGTTTTGCGTCGTAACCGGAGACGCGACGGGTTCCAGGCTGGCCTCTTGGCCTGCCGGTAAGCTCTCGCTCATAATGTCCTCTTGGGTTTAATTTCCTGCTTGGCCGGGAACGGCCTGCGGTTCACGCAACTGCTTCAACTTCAACGCAACATCAATCTTTGCGCCCTCTGCCTTGGCCTTTTCCTGATCGACCTTGGCGAGTTCTTGCGCTGTCTTGGCTTCGGCAGTCTGAAGCTCAAACTGCATGGCTTTGGCCTGGCCCTCTTGCTGCATCTGTTGCAGAGGATCGGGCGGCGGCTGTTGCGGCATCATGGGCTGACCGCCTTCTCCGCCTTCTTGCTCCATCTGAAGCATACCGGGCGGAAGCATCATCTTGGCGCGCTTGGCAATCTCTTCTGCGCCTTCAACGTCCAGGTTCTTTGCAATGATGTCGCCAGCAATGGCACCAAGCTGCGGCATGGCCTGGATGAGCTGCGTCAACTGCTGAATAGCCTCTTGGCGCTTGGACGCATACGACGGTCCCATGATCACGCGGACGGACTTAAAGCCCATCTGCGTCATGTCGTTGGTGATCATATGTTCGCCGTCATAGGTAACAGATGGTGTATTAATCTCGGTTTCTGTTTCGGTGCCGTCTTCGCCCATCAGACGCAGCGTGCGCTGGCTGTCGTAAATCTTGGGCATCATGTCGAGCATGACGCGGCCGGCGTGTTCCAACGAATGCTCGAGGTTGTCGGTGAAGTGGAACGTGGCCTGGTTGCCTTGCTCAACACGGGCACCGATCGCAACGCCAGATGTTTCATTCGACTTGTTGCCCAACGCAGCATCATAAATGCCTGTCGTGGCCTTCATGTCATCAGCCAGCATCTGTCCGAACTGAACGAAGCCGGTTGGAAGAACAGGCGGGGCAATGCGGGTAGGTGCCCCACCCGGCACGTCCTTGTCAGGATCATAAAGAAGATACGGCGTTGACGTGACGTTGGCACGGTCCCACAGGTCTCGATATTTCCCGATCTGCTTTGGCGTGGCGATATAGGGCGAACGCGGCTGCTGGCCTAAGGTTTCAGCGGCAACGGACATGAAATAGTTATGCAGTTGCTGCGGTTCACGCTGGAACCGGATGAGGCCATGGCGATAGACGCCTTGCTCAAGCGGCACTTCTGCGCCGATGACCGGAATAATCGGAATCCAGCGGCAGGGGCACTCATACGTCTCTTCGAGGATGTCATCACCAGATACAAGCGTCATCGTAACTTTGTGGGTCTTGCTCTGCCTGGTCCCGACAATAAGTCCCATCTCTTGCAACATGCGGAGCTGCTTCTTCGGCATGTCCGTGATGTTGACGACTTCTCCGGTCTTCAGCTTGGCAATGGTAATGGGAACTTCGGTGCGCTTCCAGTATTCCGCAACGCGCACGGTGTCGGTTGATCCCCAGGTGATACCGGATGAATTGGTGCCTGTCTCTGGAGGGCTCTCGATGCTGTTCTGGCTCTTGTCGGGCCACTTCTTCTTGAAGCTATCGCGCGGCCAAATCTCGCTGACAAGGCAATAGCCCATGCTCGAGCGCGCCGGCTCTAAGTCGGACGGATCTGGAAACACAGACAATGGATTGAAAATGCGCTTGATCATAATTTCCTGATCGAAGCTCTCTTCATCCTTGTAGTCTGTCACAATGCGAAACCAGCCAATCCCGCACGCAACCATGTGCTCAACGGAACCAGCGTACACGTGCGAGGCTGACGAGTTGTATTGAATCTGACGGAATAGGCCGTTGGCAATTTCAGCCATATCGCTGTCGTCATCGCCATCGGGTTCAACCTTGATCGTCGGCATGTTCTGCCGGATCGGGTTTGACACCTGGCGCAGAAACTGGCCAGATCTGTTGATCGTGATCATAGGGCGGCGGCCACGTTCGGCGCGGGCTGCATCGGTCCAGTGAAAGCCGGCCACAAAGCGCAGATCTTCCATTGCCTCGCGACGGTTGTCGCGGTCAAATTCAGAACTGACGGCAAGCGCCTCGCGGGCTTCTCGAACTATATCCTCCATCAGCCGGCATCGTCCTTTTTGGGCGGCGTATAGCCGATGATCCTGTAAAGCTGGCCAAGCGGCCCTTTCTTGGGTTCACCTCCAGGATTGAACTTAGCGCCTTCCCGCACGTTCATAATCGGAACGATGCCCTGAGAAGTCTCAGCCGTGGCGATGATCTTGCGCTCTTCAATCCATGAGCGGTCTGTCTCGATGTCGTACATATGCCAAACGACAACGCGCGCCCCGTCTCTCACTTCAATCTTGGCGTTGGGATGAGCTAGCATCAGCGTTTGCAGAGCGGCCTCGCTAATCTCTTTCAAACGCCCATCCAATGACCGCTAGTGTTTCCAACGTTTCCGAAGTTCCAATCGGTCTGCGTTAGCTGGCTCATATCAATGCCAAACGTCAGCGCCGAAGCGTCGCCAAGGTCTGGCGAGAAGGTCAGCCGCTCTTTGATGTGCTCTTTCGGCTCCAACAGAAGCTGACCCGATGAGGTGAACCGCGTTGCGCCTGGCCCTCGGATCACGCTGCACAAGTCTCCCTGCAAGGCGTCTTGGTCAGGGATTTGTACGCCCGCTGGATCTTCAAACCATTGCCGCATCAAATCCCACATCTCAGCCCGGCGATTTGCATAGCGGTCTGTGTCGTAGGCTTTCGCGCCGAAGTTCACGCCATCAACCAGATCGCCAAGCAGCTCTTTGAGCCGGTCATAAAGCCCAGCCCCGAGGCCCGTCGTGTCGATCACAACCTTTGTCGGCTTGATGTCCCTAACGATGCGAACAATCTCGCCAGCAGTTGCCATCAAATCGTTAGAGTCCAGCCGCTTGCAGATGTTCTGGCCCATTCTGCGGCCTTGCCGGTCGATAATACCCGTCTTGTCGCCACCGCCACGGGCTGGATCAACGCCTAGAATGATGGGGCCGTAACCTCCTGCATCACCCTTTCGAGCCTTGAGCACAACGGACGGCTCAATGAACGCTTGCGCGCCTGAAGTCTGAAATGCCTCGTCAGCGTTGGCTGGATATTCCTGCTTGAACTGCCAACAGGGCTCATCTGCCGTGCCGCCCGCAACGATCGCCAGGTCCCTATTCTTGACCCATGCCCAATAAAGCTGCTCACGGGTTATCCCGTAAGACTTGGCGTAGTCGCTCCAGGCATCGCTAGGATTCCAATCGTCCGGCGCTTCCCTTATGTACTCTTCGTGCCAGAACCATGGAATGAAGATAGCTTCATACTCGCTGTCACCACGCTCTGCGGCTTTCCACTCAGCATAAAAAGCATTGCCGATGCCGTTGGCCGTGCTTTCGCGAATGTCCTCTGTGCCGTCCACGTTGGCGATAGCTTGACGGATGCCGGCAGAATGGTTCTGAGCATTAGGCCAGAACGCAACCTCTGAGCCGTGGAAAAGCTGGATCGTTTCAGAGCGGCCAACCTCTGCGCTACCAGCCGTGGCGACTTTGTATCCGCTATCGAGCTTTGAGAATGACAGTTCCTTGGCATTGGCTTTGCCCGTTTCCGGCCTGAACATCTCAGGGCAAGATTCGTGAAACCGCTTTGCCATCCCGAATAGGTTATCGGACGCCGTATCGAGATGGGTTAGAATGAATGCGCGAAAGCCGAACTTATGGCTTATCTTCCAGTAGAAGCGCCCACCGATGTAAGTGCTGATACCAACCTGGCGGCCCTTAAGCACAAGCGCCCGAATCCGCCCTTTGGTTCTTAGCTGCTCTTCAAGGCGGCTGTGCAGGTAACGCTGGGAACGGTTGAGGCGGAAGTTATCGACATCGCCCGACTTGGTTCTGATCTTGAGGCAGGCTCTTGAGTAAGCCTCGAAGTCGTCTTTCAATCTGCGGCGAAGGGATAGCTCCCGCTCAGTGATATGCAGCGTCATTGGTTTCTACAGTTTCAACTGCGGTTTCCAATTCGCGCAACACGTCTTCATGTGAGACTGTAACGCTCAAGTTACCTTCGACGCTCTGCAAGTCGGGAATGACTTTCCGTAAAAGTCCAAGAGCTGCCGTGACTTGGTGAGGCGACATCTCAACGGGCTTGCCGGTCTGCGGATCTTCGTCGCCTTTTACAAAAGCGTTCAATCTATTGACGATCTGACTGGTTGCTATTGCATTACGGCAGCGGTCAGTCTGTTGCGGATTCAACCTGTGGCCTCTAACGCCTGTTCCGCGAGGCTTTGCGGGCATTGTCTTTTCTCCTTAAAGGCTCTTCAGCAAATAACCTGCAACGGCGATCTCAAGACCACCGCCGCCGATTGGGATGTTGACACCAAAGAACTTCGCAAGCCCTGCCAGGATGAGAACTGTCCCGATAAGGCTGGCAATGGGTTTGATGGGGGCTAGGGCTTGATTGATATCCATCTTGATGCCTCTCAAGCCGACGCCAACGCAGGCTGCACTGCCGTTTTCATCTTCGCCAGCATTTCCTTAAGTTCCCGAATGGCGCGGTCATCGCTGATTGACACATGGTTGTGCAGCACGCCCCCGGAAGGCTGCGAAGCGCCCGTCGCAACGATCTTTGGCTTCAACGGCGAGACGGAAACAGGTTCCTCTGTCTTGATCCCGAAGAAGGCGAAGAAAAACGCCGTTGTCGGAAGCATGGTCGCCCCAAGCGCGATGAAGAAACCGATCACAATGTCCGTAACGGTCAAAGTCACGTCGTCAGGGTTAAGCGCGTCCTTGGCGTCGGTGCCGGTTCCAAGCAGATAGATTTTGCCCATCCAGTCCGTTTGAGCGGACGCGGCCGAGAACCCGGCTTTTACGGTAACGGCCTTTTCGGTCTTGCCGTCCACAATGCGCTGCGTGGCTTCGATGCGCTTGGACAGGTCATCGACCTTTTCGGCCGTGGCGATGCGGGCCTCCAAATTGGCCTTGTCTTCCATGAGATTTAGGCACTTGCGCTTGCAGCCGCCGCGACGGGTTTCCAGTTCGATTTTCTTGTCGGCCGCTTCCAGGCTGGCGCGCAGGCCGTCCGCCGTGATCGTCGCAGTCCAGGCGTTCTGCTGTTTGAGATCGTTCAACTGTTTGCGCCAGAAGGCGAGATTGGTTTTTTCGCTCTCCAGCGCGTCCTGGGTGTTCTTGTAGGCGGCGGTCTGAACGGTCGCCTCAAGGGTTGCCTTGTTGCGCATACCGACCGTATAGCCAAGGTGCGAGTAAAATTCGAGCGCGATGAAAAACACGCCAAGGATTCCGACGATGCGGGCCGGGCCGATAGCGCCGAACTCACGCAGGAAGCGCTTGGCCGGGAAAATGAAGGCGGCCATGACGGTGACGGTCACAAGCGCAACGGCGTGCAGCCAGCTCATGGCGTAGCCGAATTTGAAGGTCATGGCGCAGGAGATCAAAAGCCCTACGGCGCCGAGGGCCAAGAAGATACGCTGCAACGTCTGCCAGGATGCGGGTGTGGCGTGCATGGGGGAGGCTCCGTTCAGACGGGATTCATTTGCGTTTGTGTAAGAAGACCCCCAAGCTGCCGGGCTCGATTGCAGGGAAAGGCGCAGCGGCGCATGTGTCAGCGCTGGCCACGAGTGTTTAAGACAGCTTGGGGGATCGAGAGGGCTCAGAAAAGCCCGGATATACTGACTTTTAGAGACGTTGCTTTTGGGACATTAGCCCATTCCTTCGCGCGAGCACAAAAGTGCTGCATATTGCGAAGGGGGCGAGACTCGCCTGCACCCTAACTGGCTGCGATGTCTCATAGGGCGAACTCAACGCCCATGCCCGAAAATCTATTGCTCATTTGCGCTTATACTGATTTGCGGCAACCTGCAATTGATTGCCGCAAGTTATCGTGACGTGTGGCATCGACGACTCAGCAGGACCCGGATCAAATAACCGTCCCGCCATGCTTCGCTGGTCATGACTTCCGGGCCTTGCGGTTTGAGGTCCGTTTGCTGACCCGCTCTGCCTCATCAAACACCAGACGCATGATGACATCTGTCTGATTCGGCTTCTGCGGATCGGCATCAATGATGCTGCGGAGCGCCCCCAAAAACGCCTGCCCGCGCTCATTGCCAGTTCTGATCGAAAGCAATTTCTGCATGTCCATTACCCCATGATGTAGGGTAATTATGGTGCAATTACGTCACAAGTCAATATTGATCCCAATTCGTGTTGACTTTGTAATTACGATCAGCTACATTTACCCCAGTACAAAACTGTTGCCCCGGCTAACCGCTGTAACGGCGCCGGGGCTTTGTCGCCACCAACCATCTTGAGAAGAAGGATCAACGACAATGTCACTTATAGCCTATCTGGGCCTCGTCGTCATCGCTGGCCCCATCGTTGCCCTCAGCGTTTTCGCAGGCATCTACAACGCCATCGAGGGGATGTGGAAATGAGCCGCACACCCGCTCTTATCGCCGGAACGATCCTTACCGGGGTCGGACTGGCCTTCAACGCCAGCTACGGCTGGTCTCTCGGCGGCGGCGACATCTTGCGCGCCGCCGGCATGGCTGGCGTTTTCATCGCCTGCGTGGGCTTGAAGGACTGGATGCTGGGGCAATCCGCCCTGGCCTTCAAGGCGCGGCGCTACGGGCTTGGCGCGGCCTGCGTCATCGGTCTTCTCATCGGCGCGGCGGGATCGTTTCTTGCCGCGTTCGGATCTGCGTCCGAGGGCCGGGACGCCAAGGCCGATCCGAGGGCTGCTCAGATCATCGCCTACCAGACGGCGCAGAAGGTTGCAGCGGATACCGAGAAGCGCATTGCTATCCTTGGCGAGGTTCCCAACATCGAGGAAGCCAAGGCTCGAGCTTCCCGCCTGCTGTCGGCTGTGGAACCCGGCATCGCCAAGCGCACTTCTGGGTGCACGGTTCTGCCCAACAGCGTCGGCAAGCGTGTTCAGGCCGTCAACCGGGAGGCCTGCCAGCCGGTGATCGAGGCACAAGCCCTGGTTGCCACGGCGGACGAGGTTGCGGGCCTGCAAGCCAAGCTCGACGCGGCGCGCGAGGTGATTGCGAAGGGCGCTCCGAAGGCGGCTGATCCCCTTGTGGCCAATGTGCAGGCGTTTCTCTCGACTGGCATCGATGCCGCGGCTGTCTTGTCTCTCATCGTTGCGTTGATCGTGGAACTCGGCGCGCCGGTTTGCTGGATGATCTGGCAAATGTCGGAAACGATTTCCGGCAAGCAACCGTTTGCCGGAACGTTTTCCGGAACCAATGAAACGTTTGCCGGCAACGATCATACGTTTTCCGGAGATGATCCCCAGCCTCCCAAGCCGCGCAAGAAAAAGCCGGAACGTTTGCCGGCAAACGTCGTGTCGTTTTCCAGCCATCCCGTCGTGAAGGCTCTACAGGAAAACGGCGGTTCGGTTTCCAGCAATCGAGAGCTTGCAAAGCTCATGGGTGTCACAGACGGCGAAGCCAGCAAACGATGCCGGGAGGTTTCAAAGCGGCTCAAGGTCGAAAAGGTCGGCAAGGAATTGAAGATCATGCTAAGAGCCTAACCATCCAAGCAGGTCCAGAACCATCGAGGGAGGGGCAAACGTCCCTCCCTTTTTCATAGTTCCACAATCGGGTGCTGCTTGCCGTATAGCGCATCTTCCAGCTCCGCTATGCGCTTATTCTTTTTGGCAATGAGCGCCTCATGCTGTTCTCCTGGTCTCAGATCGCGATACCACGTCACGCCGTTGATTGTTACTCGGTCAACTCGGCCAAAATTGGCTGCTGCGGCATCGCGTAGGCCGTCGATTATTTTCTGCCCACTCATCTATCCCTCCACGTCAGCTGGCGTGATCCTGGGTATCACGCCGCAGCCTCCACATTCTCGCGATCGACGGCGATCACCCGCGCTGCTCCAAACAGCCTCGCTTCCAGCCCGACACGTTTCGCCGACACCCACTGCACTGTGCCAACACGGCCTGCCAGAGAACCTGACTTGACCACCGCCTTGCCGCCCTTGCGCAGCCAGCGGCGATGACGGGCAGCACTGGCCTCCAGGATAACCCTGGCGACTTCCGCCTTGAGTTCCTCGATAGCGTGATCTTGAATCCAGGCCGGATCATCTCCCGCATGCAGAACTCCGCTGACGTCCTTGACGGACAAAACGCCATGCAGCCAGAGCGCACGGACACCGGCGTGCTCGGGAGCCCTTACAAGCACATAGGGCATCAGCACGGTGATGAAGCGCTTCCGACGGGTTCTTGTGCCCTTGGGGATGATGCGCTTTGTCACCATGGCTGGAACATAGGCGCTCTCGCCACGGCGCCGCAGCCGCTTTCTGACGGCGCGGGCCTTGTTG
>OEIU01000593.1_pt1 | contig 31887 bp, 25 predicted proteins | sample 1539221 | NCBI WGS metagenome assembly OEIU01 (sample SAMN03792071, study PRJEB22550) | activated sludge metagenome | feature: wastewater treatment plant; material: activated sludge; isolation source: Wastewater treatment plant of a petroleum refinery complex | place: Argentina: Zarate | collected...
ACGGGGACAGCGTCTACGTGCTGAAGACGCCCGAGCCGAGGCCCGGCGACGCGCAGGCCGCGCAGGCGCAGACTCCCGCGCAGCCGCAGGCCGACGCGCTCTACGAGGTCGACCGCCGCTTCGTGCGCGTCGGCGAGACGCAGGGCGACCGTATCGAGATCGCCGACGGCGTGAAGGCCGGCGAGATGGTCGTCAGCGAGGGGCAGGTCAAGCTGTTCCCGGGCATGCGCGTGCGCGTCGACCCGAACGCCGGCCTCGCGCCCATGACCCCCCTGCCGAAGCTCTGAGGCCGCGCGCGTGGGCTCTTTCACCGACCTCTTCATCCGCCGTCCGGTCCTGTCGACCGTCGTCAGCCTGCTGATCCTGCTCATCGGCGCGCAGGCCGGCTTCAAGCTGCAGATCCGTCAATATCCGGAACTGTCGCAGACGACGATCACCATCACCACGACCTATCCGGGCGCCAACGCCGATCTCATCAAGGGCTTCATCACGACGCCGCTCGAACAGGCGGTGGCGAGCACGGAAGGCATCGACACGCTCGTCGCCAATTCGCAGCAGAACGTCTCGACCATCACGCTGAACATGCGGCTGAACGCCAATCCCGACCGCGCGGTCGCCGACGTTCTGTCGAAAATCCAGCAGGTGAAGAGCCAGTTGCCGCGCGAGTCGCAGGACCCGGTCGTCGTCAAGCAGACCGGCCAAGGCTACGCGCTGCTCTACATGTCCTTCAATTCGGACGTGCTGACGTCGTCGCAGATCACCGACTACATCACGCGCGTCGTCCAGCCGCGCCTGCAGACGCTCGACGGCGTCGCCAACGCCCAGATTCTCGGCGGCCAAGCCTTCGCCATGCGCATCTGGCTCGACCCCACCAAGATGGCCTCGCGCGGCGTGACGCCGGGCGACGTGCGCAACGCGCTCGCCGCCAACAATTTCACCGCCGCCGCCGGCCAGATCAAGTCGGACTACACGCAGACCTCGATCAATGCGCTGACCTCGCTCGACAGCGCCAAGGCCTTCGCCCAGCTCGTCGTCGTCGCGCGCGGCGACGCGCTCGTGCGCCTCGGCGACATCGCCCGCGTCGAACTCGGCCCCGAAAGCGCGGATTCCTCCTCCGTCTTCGACGGCCTCAAGGCCGTGTTCATCGGCATCTACGCGACGCCGACGGCCAATCCGCTCACCGTCATCGACGAGGTGCGCAAGGCCTTCCCGAGCGTGCAGTCGGAATTGCCGGCCGGCATCCACGCCGCCATCGCCTACGACGCGACGGAATTCATCCGCGCCTCGATCTGGGAAGTCGCCAAGACGCTCGGCGAGGCGGCGATCATCGTCATCATCGTCATCTTCCTGTTCCTCGGCAATTTCCGCTCGACCATCATTCCCATCGTCACCATCCCGCTGTCGCTGATCGGCGTGATGATGTTCCTGCTGGCGATGGGCTATTCGATCAACCTGCTCACCCTGCTCGCCTTCGTGCTCGCCATCGGCCTCGTCGTCGACGACGCGATCGTGGTGGTGGAGAACATCTGGCGCCACATCGAGGACGGCATGACGCCGCGCGACGCGGCGCTGGTCGGCGCGCGCGAGATCGCCGGCCCCGTCATCTCCATGACGATCACGCTGGCGGCGGTCTACGCGCCGATCGGCTTCGTGTCCGGCCTCACCGGCGCGCTGTTCCGCGAATTCGCCTTCACGCTGGCGGGCTCCGTCGTCGTGTCCGGCGTCATCGCGCTGACGCTCTCGCCGATGATGTGCTCGAAGCTGCTGAAGGCGCACGCGCCCGGCGAGAGCGGCGGCTTCTCGGCCTGGCTCGACCGCCGGTTCGAGGCGCTGCGCCAGCGCTACGAGCGCCGCCTGCACAAGACGCTCAACTTCCGCGCGCTGACGGTGACGATCCTCGCCGGCGTGCTGGCGATCACCGCCGTGATGTTCGTCACCACGCCGAAGGAGCTCGCGCCCGAGGAAGACCAGGGCATCGTTCTGTCGCTCATCAAGACGCCGCAATCGGGCAACCTCGACTATACGGAAGCGACGACCCAGAAGCTCTGGAAGATCGTGGAATCGATTCCCGAGCACGCCCATCTCTTCGTCATTAACGGCTTCAACGGCGTCCACGCCGCTTTCGCCGGCATCCTGCTGAAGCCGTGGGACCAGCGCACCCGCACGCAAAAGCAGATCATGCAGAACGAGCTGCAGGGCAAGCTCGCCACCATCGCGACCGGCTCCGCGCTCTCCTTCTCGCCGCCGCCGCTGCCGGGCTCGACGGGCGGCCCGCCGATGCAGTTCGTCATCCGCACGACCGGCGACTACCAGCGCCTCGCGCAGGTGGCCGCCGACATGCAGAAGGAAGCGACCGCCAGCGGCATGTTCATCTTCACCGACATCGATCTCAAGTTCGACACGCCGCAGATCGAGTTCAAGATCGACGCCGCCAAGGCCAATCGCCTCGGCTGGTCGATGCAGGACATCGGCGGCGCGCTCGCCACCATGCTCGGCGGCAATTACGTCAACCGCTTCAATCTCTACGGCCGCTCCTACCAGGTGATCCCGCAAGCGCCGCGCGATTTCCGCGAAGCGCAGGACTGGCTGACGCGCTATCAGTTGCGCACCTCGTCGGGCGAACTCGCGCCGCTCTCGACGGTCGCGACCATCCAGCGCACCGTGCAGCCGAACGCGCTGACCGAATTCCAGCAGCTCAGCTCGGCGACCCTGTCCGGCGTGCCCTTCCCCGGCCGCACGCTCGGCGAGGCGATCGACTTCCTGACCGCCAAGTCGAAGGAAATCTTCCCCGAGGGCTACACCTACGACTTCCAGGGCGACGCGCGGCAATACGTGCAGGAATCGAACGCGCTCACCATCACCTTCATCTTCGCGCTGATCGTGATCTTCCTGGTGCTCGCCGCACAGTTCGAGAGCTTCCGCGATCCCTTCATCATCCTGATCGCCCTCCCGACCTCGATGTTCGGCGCGCTGCTGCCGCTCAACCTCATGAGCGTCATGGGCCTGGCGAGCCTCAACATCTATTCGCAGATCGGCCTCGTCACGCTCATCGGCCTCATCTCCAAGCACGGCATCCTCATGACGGAATTCGCCAACCGCATGCAGGAGGAGCAGCATATGAGCCGCCGCGAGGCGATCGAGCACGCCGCCGGCGTGCGCCTGCGCCCGATCCTGATGACGACCGCCGCCATGGTCGTCGGCGTCGCGCCTCTGGTGATGGCGTCCGGCGCCGGCGCCCAGAGCCGCATCGCCATCGGCATCGTGATCGCGGCCGGCATGAGCATCGGCACGCTGTTCACGCTCTTCGTCACGCCGGCGATCTACACGTTCATCGCCAAGGACCATTCCCACGACCGCGAGCAGCTCGGGCTGGAGCCGGCCAAGGCGGCGCCCTTGGCGCACAACGCCGCGGAGTGATAGAGCACCCACGCGCCGACAGGCCCCCTCCCTTTCCCTCCCCCGCTACGCGGGAGAGGGGACGGCCGGCATTCGTGATCTGCGATCTTCGCGACGCGACGCTTCTGCTCCCTCTCCCGCGTAGCGGGGGAGGGCTAGGGAGGGGGTCAGGCCGCCCAACAAAGGCTCGATCTTGAACGCCCCGCTCGCCAAAGCCGACCCGGTCTCCCGCCGCCGCACCTTCGCGATCATCTCGCATCCGGACGCCGGCAAGACCACACTCACTGAAAAGCTGCTGCTCTTCGGCGGCGCGATCCAGCTCGCCGGCGAGGTGCGCGCCAAGCAGAACCGCCGCCAGACCCGCTCGGACTGGATGGGCATCGAGCGCGAGCGCGGCATCTCTGTCGTCACCTCGGTCATGACCTTCGAATACGGCGACTGCGTCTTCAACCTGCTGGATACGCCGGGCCACGAGGACTTCTCGGAAGACACCTACCGCACGCTCACCGCCGTCGATTCCGCCATCATGGTGATCGACGCCGCCAAGGGCATCGAGGCGCGAACCCGCAAACTGTTCGAGGTCTGCCGGCTGCGCGACATTCCGATCGTCACCTTCGTCAACAAGCTCGACCGCGAGGCGCGCGATCCCTTCGAGACGCTGGACGAGATCGAGAAGACGCTGGCGCTCGACACCACGCCCATGACCTGGCCGATCGGCTCGGGCCGCGCCTTCTGCGGCACCTACGACCTGCGCCACAACGTGGTCCGCAAGCTCGACGCCGCGGCCGACGCCGAACCGCTGAAGGTTTCGGGCCCCGAGGACCCGCAGATCGCCGCGCTCGCGGGCGAGGCGCTGGCCGCGCACACCGCCGGCGAGATCGAGCTCGCCATGGGCGCGTCCAAGCCGTTCGACATCAAGGCCTTTCTCGAGGGCCATCTCACGCCGGTGTTCTTTGGCTCGGCGCTGCGCAATTTCGGCGTCCGCGACCTCATCGACGCCATGGCCGAACTGGCGCCGCCGCCGCGCGGTCTCGATACAGCGAGCCGCCATGTCGATCCGCGCGAAAACAAGATGACGGGCTTCGTGTTCAAGATCCAGGCGAACATGGATCCCAACCACCGCGACCGCATCGCCTTCCTGCGCGTCACCTCCGGCCGGCTGGCGCGCGGCATGAAGGCCAAGCTCATCCGCACGGGCAAGAACATGGCGCTCAACGCGCCGCAATTCTTCTTCGCGCAGGACCGCACCATCGCCGACGAGGCCTATGCCGGCGACGTGGTCGGCATCCCCAACCACGGCGTGCTGCGCATCGGCGACACGCTGACCGAGGGCGAGGAGCTGATCTTCCGCGGCGTGCCGAGCTTCGCGCCGGAAATCCTGCGCCGCGTCCGCATCGGCGACGCCATGAAGGCCAAGAAGCTGAAGGAAGCGCTGCAGCAGATGGCGGAAGAAGGCGTCGTGCAGGTCTTCACGCCCAATGACGGCTCGGGCTCGATGGTCGGCGTGGTCGGCGCCCTGCAGCTCGACGTGCTGGCCGAGCGGCTGAAGGCCGAATACGGGCTGGACGTGACCTTCGAGCAGAGCCGGTTCGAAATCTGCCGCTGGGTCTCGGCGAAGGAGAAGGGCGAACTGGAAAAATTCCTGCGCGCCTATCCCGCCTCGATCGCCGACGACCTCGACGGCGCCCCAGTCTTCATGGCGACGTCCGCCTTCAACCTCCGCTACGAGGAGGAGCGCTGGCCCGACGTTGTTTTTTCCGATGTGAAGGATTATCAGGCTTCCAACCCGAAATAAGGCCGCTGGCGGGCGGCCGGGGCGTCCGCGCCCTGCATTTCAGTCGGGCGGGAAATCCTGAATGACCAAAATTCTTCCGGTGATCATGTGCGGCGGCGCCGGCACGCGCGTGTGGCCCGAATCGCGTGATTCGCTGCCGAAACAATTCATTCCGCTGGTGTCCGAGCGCTCGACCTTCCAGATGCTGGTCGAGATGCTGAAGGATCCGCTGTTCGAGAAGCCGATCGTCCTCACCAACGTCGACTACCGCTTCCTCGTGGTCGACCAGCTCTCCGCCATCAATGCGCAGGCCGACATCGTGCTGGAGCCGATGCGCCGCGATTCCGGCCCCGCCGTCGCCGTGGCCGCCGAAATGGCCGCCCGCCGCAGCCCAGATACAGTAGTCGTGGTCTTCGCCGCCGACCATGTGGTGCAGGATCGTCCCAAACTCATCCAGCATTGCCGCGAGGCGGCGGAGGCGGCGTCCGCCGGCGCCATCGTCACGCTCGGCATCCGCCCGACGGGGCCCGCCACCGGCTACGGCTACATCCGCGCCGGCGCGCCCTTGAAGGAGGGCTCGCCCGTCCGCAAGGTCGAGGCCTTCGTCGAGAAGCCCGATCTGCCGACCGCGCAAAAGTATGTCGCGGAAGGCTATTTCTGGAACTGTGGCTATTTCGTCTTCCGCGCCGACGTCATGCAGGGCGAACTGGAAAAATTCGAGCCGGCCATGCGCGAGGCCGCCCATGCGGCGGTCGAAAAGTCCCGACCCGACCTCAAGTTCATCGTGCTCGACGCCGACGCTTTCGGGCAGGCGCCCAAGAAGTCGATCGACTACGCCGTCATCGAGCGCTCGGACAGGCTGGCGCTGGTGCCCGCCGACATCGGCTGGTCGGACGTCGGCACCTGGGAAGCGGTCTGGGAGCTCTCCGACCGCGACGCCGACGGCAATTCCGTGCGCGGCCACGGCGTCGTGCTCGGCGGCCGCAACGTCCACATCCGCTCCGACGAGCACCTGACCGCCGTCGTCGGCGTCGAGGACGTCGTCGTCGTCACCACGCAGGATGCGGTGCTGGTGCTGCACCGCGCGCAGTCCGACAAGGTGAAGGCGCTGGTCGATCATCTCAAGGCGACCAACCGGCGCGAGGCGGCCGAGCACCGGCGCATCTTCCGTCCTTGGGGCTATTACCAGTCGATCGACAACGGCGCGCGCCACCAGGTCAAGCGCATCGTGGTCAAGCCCGGCGACCGGCTCTCGCTGCAGAAGCATTTCCACCGCGCCGAGCACTGGATCGTGGTGAAGGGCACGGCGGAGGTCGACCGCGACGGCGAGCGCCATCTCGTGCACGAGAACGAGTCGATCTACCTGCCGATCGGCTGCATCCACCGCCTCGGCAATCCCGGCAAGATCGACCTCGAGCTGATCGAGGTGCAGACGGGCTCGTATCTCGGCGAGGACGACATCGTGCGAATCGAGGACGTTTATAATCGCGAGTAAAATGGACCGCGAGCCTTCAGGCTCGCATTGCTTGAAGCGAGCCTGAAGGCTCGCGGTCCATTCAAACCGCGTTCCGGTACGCCTTCTTCGAAAACACCGTCAGCCAGAGAATCCGCAGGTCGAGCAACGGCGACCAATTGTCGATGTACCAGAGGTCGTGCTCGACCCGGCTGCGCATCTTGCCTTCGGCCGCCGTGTCGCCGCGCAGTCCGTTGACCTGCGCCCAGCCGGTGATGCCCGGCTTCACGTTGTGGCGGCGCGCGTAGAAGGCGATGGCCTGCTCGTACATCTGGTCGTGCGCGAGCGCGTGCGGGCGCGGTCCCACCAACGACATCTCCCCCGACAGCACGTTGAAGAGCTGCGGCAGTTCGTCGATGTTCGTGCGCCGCAGGAAGCGTCCGACGCGCGTGATGCGCGGATCGTCCACCTGCGCCTGCGGCACGTGCCGGCCGTCGTCCATCGTGCGCATGGTGCGGAACTTGAAGATGCGGAACGGCTCCTGGTTGAAGCCGTAGCGCCGTTGCAGGAAGAAGACCGGGCCGGGACTGTCGAGCCGGATCGCCAGCGCCACCAGCGCGAACAGGGGCGACAGCAGCGCGGCCGCCGCAGCCGCCGCGGCGATATCGAAGGCGCGCTTCAGCGCGACCTCGCCCGTCGACAGCGGGCGGCGCACGATATGCAGGCTCGAGACGCCGCCGACCCGCGAGATGCGCGCATCGACGAAGCGGTCGAGCACGCGCTCGGGTCCGAGATGGATCGAGGCCGGCACGCGCATGAACACGTCGATGCAGGCGTCGATCGTGTCGCTTTCCGACCAGGGCGCGAGAATGAAGACGTCGTCGGGCCTGAGCATGCGCGCGGAGGCCGCCGCCAGCGCAAGGTCTTCCTCCAGCGTCTCCCGCCCGCGCAGCACGGCGGCGGCGACGACCTGCATGCCGCTTTCCCACGGCTGGTAGCGCGCCGCAAACCCTTCGACGTCGTCTTCGTAGCCGACGAGGAAAACCCGCTTGAGCGGAATGCCGCCTGCCGACGCGCTGACGCGCACCAGTCGCACGACGCCGGCGCGCGTGGCGATCAACGCGCCGAGGCCGAAGAAATAGAAGCCCACGATCGTGGCGCGCGAAAAATCTCCGGTGGTCTTGGTGGCGAAGCCGAACACGAGCGCGCAGGCGAAGACGATGTTCCAGAGCAGGAAAGTCCGCCGGACATGCCCCGTCATCTGGAGATAGTTCGCCAGGGCGTATTCGTCGCGCATCATGTTGGCGGTGGCGAACATCAGCGAGACGAACAGGCCGAGCTGCGTGAAGCTTTCGACCGGCCCCGGCGCGCCGTAGATCGCCATGTGATAGCAGACGCCGGCGCAGAGCGCGCTGACGATGATCGCCAGCGTATCGGCGAGAGCCGCGAGCAGGCCGAACGACGAGCGCAGCACCGCCGAATGGGCGCGCGGCAGCCAGTCCGACCAGTCCGGGCGCAGGGGCGCGTCCAGAACGGGCGCGGGCCGAATCCGGGGCGCTATCGGTTCGCTCAAATCGTCGCCGCGTCGACGCATCATACTCGACCCACGCTGAACGCCATTGTTCCATTATGGGACTTCGGCGACCGCAAATTCAATTCGTCACCGCCGCTGCAAGAACGCCGCCAGCCGGCGCGGGCTGGCCGAAGTCAGATTTCATTAACCATGCCGGACTAATCGTTAACCGAAATTCATGACGGACCAAGGCGGACGTGCACCGGCGCTTCCACGTTCTTGCCGGCGCGGCCGGCGCGTTGATCTGCGGATTGGCCGCCGCCGGCTGGCGCCTCGCCGGGCCGCCGCCCTTCGCGGCCAGCGCCCTCGTCGCCGTCGCGCCGGACGTCGCCATTCCCGCGGCCTACGACCTCGCGGCGCTGCGCGCGCTCGCAACAAACGACGCCGTGCTGCGGCAGGCGGCGCTGGCGCCGGAGGCGGCGGCTGCGATCGCGCGCGAGGCGCGGCCCGAACCGTTCGACGCCCTTCTCGGCCTCCTCAGTTCGCGGGCGAGCCAGACCGACACGCTCAGCCGCGCCGCCGACCTGCTGGCCGCGCGCCTCACGGTCGAGGCGGGCGACGGGCCGCGCAGCCTGCGCGTCAAGCTGCGCATGGAGGAAGCCGTTTCCGCGGCGCAGGCCGCGAACGCCGTGGCGCAGGCGATCGTCGCCGCCCACAACGCGGCCTCCGCAAAGCTCGACCGCCGCCTCGACCAGACGCGCCGCGACCGGATCGCGTGCGCCGAACGCCGGCGCGAGGCGGCGCGCGACAGGCTGGCGAGCCTGCGCGCGATCGACATGACGCCGACAGCCTCGATCGCGGCCGGAACGCCGCCGGACGCCGCCGCGCAGGCGCTGTCCGAGGCGCGGCGGGCGGCGACCGACGCCGAGACCCGGCGCGCGGGGGCCGCGCGCATCTATGGTCCGCGCCATCCCGAAATGATCCGGCTCGAGACGCAGGCGCGCCGCGCGGCGGCCGCGCTGCAGGCGGCGCGCGCCCGGGCGGCGGCGGCCCCGCCCGCGCCAAGCCGTCCCGTGGCCGAGGGCGGACCCGATCCGCGCATCGCCGAACTCGCCGCGGCGCAGGCGGACGTCGACCGCGCCGAAGCCGCCTACGACCGGGAAGCCGCGCAAGCCGGCGCGCCGAATCGCGAGGCGCGATTGACCGAGGCCGCCAGACCGCCGGATGCCAGCGACCGGGCGTCGACCCCGCTCACGGTCGCCGCCGCGGCCGTGCTCGGCTTTCTTGCGTTCGGCGCGGCGCCGGGGCTCGGCGGACAGGCCTCGCGGACCGGGCGCGCGCGGCCCGATCGGCCGCACGCCGTCCTGCGGCGCGGAAATCTCGACCCGGCGGACGCGCGCCAGATCGTCGAGGCGATGGACATTGCAGCGAGCGCGGGCGCGCGGCGCATCCTGGTGACCGGCGAGAGCAGGCGATTGAAGCAAGACGGCGCGCATGCGCTCGCGATCGCCGCGGCGCAAGCGGGCTGGCGCCCGCTGCTGATCGATACGTCGACGCAGGCGACGGAGCGCGCGCAGGCCGCGGTGCGCTTCGACGGCCGGACGTTCGCGACGTCGACGACGGGCGCGCTGGCCGAAGCGCTGGTCGTCGCGCGGCCGGCGCCGGCGCCGCGCGCCCCGGCGGTCGACGTGGACCGCGCCTTCGATCTCGCTCTGTTCGACGAGACGGGCCGGATCGACCGCGCCGATGTCGCGATCTGGGTCGGCGCGGCGCCGCCGAGCGGGCGGTCGCCCGTTCAGTCCACGCAAACCATTCTCTGGATTGCGCCGGCCTGAAACGCGCGGGAATGACCAAGGTCACTGCGGCCAGTGACATGCCGCACTGTCGCATCCGAAAGCCGAAGAGTTTCATACGTGTGAAACAACTTACCAATGTGCCGGCCATGAATGTCTCCCGCGCTTTCGACGGTTTCGAAGCAGCCCTGAAGTGCATGCGCGCAGCCGAGATAGCGGCGCTGGGCGCCCGTGAAGCGCAAAAAAACGACGCGGCGCAGGATCTCGCGGCCTGTCTCGGCGACGTGCGCGACGCCTCGATACAACTCTGGGCTCTGCCGGCGCGCGGTCCCACCGATCTCGTGCTGAAAGCCCGCGCGCTGCGCTGGCATTTTCCGGATGGCGTCGAGATCAGCGACAGCGCGCGGCTCGGCGGCGAGCCGCCGACGCAGGATGCGCCGCTCGGCGAGGTCGCCGTGCACTACATCGTGCGGGATCTGCTCGCGCTGTCCGAATAGGGGCGCGATTTAGCGCGCGAAAAACTGCACGACCGGCGACAGCAGCGGCGACAGCCAGCCCGGCGCCTTGCCCGCCAGATCGGACAGTCGGCTGAGATCTTCGTCGGGCAGGGCGCGCGTGAGCCGCACGAGCGCGAAATAGACGCCGGCGCCGAGCGCGATCCCGAGCGCGACGCCGAGCGGGCCCGGCAGCATGAGCACGACCGCCCGCGCCGCGATGGCGCAGCCACCCGCCGACCCGACGATGCGGGCGACCGAACCATAGGGGCTCGCGCAATCCAGCGCGCGATGCAGATAGACGAAGCTCGCCGCCACGATCGAGAACTGGATGATCGAGCGCGCGACGACGGCCCCCATCAGGCCATAGGCCGGCACGACGAGAACGCCCGCGGCGACGATGGCGGCTGCGCCGGCGACGCCGGTGCGCACGAGGAAGTAATTGCGCTCCGTCGCAAACAGCAGCGCGGAGGAGACGGTCGACACGGCGCCGAACGCCTGCGCGGCGACGAGCACGGCGGCCGCGTCCGAGGCCTCGGCGAAATCGGCGCCGAACAGCGCCGGCACGAGCGAAGGGGCGATCGCCGCCATGCCGAAGCACGCCGGAAAGATCAGGAACGACATGAAGCGGACGGCCGAGGCGAAGGCGCGCTTGAGGCCCGCCTTGTCGCCGACGGCGAAGAGCTGGGAAAACAGGGCGAGCAGGCCGCCCGTCATCAGCAGCGGCGCCTGGGTCGCGACCGTCGCCAGCGTGTTGGCCGCCGAATAGAGGCCGGCTTCGTGCGCGCCGCGATAATGATTGAGGAAGGCGAGTTCGGTGCGCGACCAGACGATGGCCGCGATCAGCCCCACGCCCCAGCTCGCCAGCGAAAAGCGCCAGGCGCGCTGCTTCAGGTCGGCGTCGATGGCGGCGCCCGGCCGGATGTTCGCCACCGTGTAGAACGCCAGCAGCAGGCTGCCCCCGCCGTAGCCGACGAGCGCGCCGGCGATCCCGAACAGCCAGGCGCCGGCCGCCACGCCGCCGAGCTGCACGAGCAGCGAGATCGCCGAAAGGCGCGCCGCCTCGTCGAACCGCTGCGCGCCGCGCAATTGCGCCAGGCCGTAATTGCCGACCGCCTGCAGCGTGAAGAGAACGGCGAGCGCGAGCCACACGGTATCCGCGACGTCGTCGAACGGCAGCGCCGGCAGATGCGTGTCGATCGCCGGCGCGAATCGCCAGATCGCCGCGAGCGCGGCCGCGCCCAGCGCGGTCGTCAGCAGTATGGCGGGCAGGAAGGCGCGCGCGAAATTGGCGGCGTCGCCATGAACGCCGCGCGCCTCGAGATCGGGCACGAAACGCGCGATCGTGATCGGCAGGCCGAGATCGCAGATCGTGACAAGCGTGCCGACGATCCAGATGCCGAGCGCCACATTGCCGGCGCCGCCGGGCCCGAGCATGCGCGCGACGACGACGACGCTGAGCAGGCTGCCGAGCGCGGTCGAGGCGCCGGCGATGCTCGAATGCAGCGTGTTACGCGCAAAGCGCGGTAGGCTCATGTTAACGAACCGTTAATCGTGATCGACGCCGACATGGCCGGAATTGCTGGCGTTCCCGTTCATCATCTCTAACCTGAGACGCAAGGACCACGCGAGTCGGAAGCGCGATCATAATGAACATGCGGGATCGGTTGCGACGCCTGGCCTGCGCCCTCGCCTGTGCGATTTTCGGCGCTGGGCCGGCGATTGTCGGGGACGCGCCGCGCGCGCGGCCCGCGGCGGGCGTTAACCTCGCCGGCGCCGAATTCGGCGAGGCGCCGGGCGCGGCGGAGAAGGATTTTCATTTTCCGGCTGACAGCGAATTCGCCTGGGCGAAATCGAAAGGCTTCGCCGTCGTCCGCCTGCCCTTCCTGTGGGAGCGGCTTCAACCGGCGCTCGAAAAGGATTTCGACGGCGCGCATCTCGCGCTGCTGACGGAGGCCGTGGATCGCGCGCGCGCGCATGGTCTGGCGATCATCCTCGACGTGCACAATTACGGCCGCTGGCGCGGCGATCCAATCGGCGGCGACAAGGTTCCCGACCGCGCCTTCGCCGACCTGTGGCGCCGGCTCGCGCAGAAGTTCGGCAAGGAGCCGCATGTCGTCTTCGGCCTGATGAACGAGCCGCACGACATGCAGGCCGCGCGCTGGGCGAAATCAGCGCAGGCCGCCATCGACGCAATCCGCGGGACAGGCGCCTGCAACCTGCTGCTCGTGCCCGGCGTCGACTGGACCGGCGCGCATTCCTGGGCGAAGGACGGCGGCCACGGCGTCAATGCGCAGGCGATGCGCGCGATCCACGACAGGGGCGCGCACGCCTTCGAATTTCATCAATATCTCGACGACGATTCCTCCGGCCGCAGCGGGCAATGCCGCAAGACGGAAGAGGTCGTCGCCGCGCTGTCCGTCGCGACCGGCTGGCTGCGCGAGAACAGGCGAAAGGGGTTTCTCGGCGAATTCGGCGCGGGCAATAATGAGCAATGCCGCGACGGGCTCGACGCCATGCTGGCGCATATGGCCGACAATGCCGACGTCTGGCTCGGCTGGGCCTATTGGGCCGCCGGCGCCTGGTGGCCGAAGGATTATCCGCTGTCGATCGAGCCGAAGGACGGCGAAGATCGCCCGCAAATGAAGATTCTCGCGAAATGGACCGGCGCCGCGCTGCCGGGCGCCTGTCCCGTCCCGAAGCCGACGAACAGGAAATAGCGGCTATCGCGCCGCTTCCTCATAGACGCGCATGTAGCGCTCCGCGACGCCCGGCCACGCAAACGGCTGCGCGGCGGCGACGAGGCGCGCGCGCATGGCGGCGGGATCGGCGGCGAGCCGCGCCTGCGCCTGCACGACGGCATCGGCGGCGACCGCCGGCCGTGCGTAATCCGTCAGCGCGACATCCGACACACGCGCCGCGAAGGATTTGAAGGCGGCGTTGGCCTCCACCACCGGCAGAAGGCCCGCGCTCAGCGCCTCGATCAGCGATATGCCGAAACCCTCGTGCACGCTGGCGCTGACGAACAGGCTCGCGCGCGAAACAATCTCCGCGATCTCGGCATTGCTCGCGCCGACATGCAGCCGCACGCTGCGTTGCAGATCGCGCGTGGCGATTTCGGCGGCGAGTTTCTCACGCGTCCAGTCGAATTCGCCGCCGATCAGGTCGAGCGAGAATGCGGGATCGCGCTTGCCCAACTCCGCCATCGCGTCGAGCAGCCGGTCCGGCTTCTTGTTGAAGGAGAACCGCCCGATCGCGACAAGGTTTTTCGTCGGCGCGCGGCTCGCCAGATCGGCGAACTTGCCGATGTCCACCCCGTTCTCGATCAGCGTGAGGTTGTCGCCAGCCACGGCCGCGAACATGTCGAAATCCGGCTGGCTGCAGGCGACGATCCTGTCGTAGCCACGCGCCGCCGCGCGCGTGACGGTCGAGAACCATAGCCGCTTCAGCCGCGCATGCGCATCGGTATGAAAGAAGCCGCCATGCGTCGTCGCCACCATCGGCCGGCGATGCCAGCCTCGCGTGAAGCTCATGAAATCGAAGAAGAAGTCGATGGCGTGCACATGCACGACGTCTGCGTCGCGCACATGGCCCAGCACGGCGGGCGCGAGCGGATAGCGCATCGAGCCGCGATAGGGAAAGCGCAGAACCTCCGCGCCCATCCATTCGTCGCGGGCGACCAGTTGCGTGTCGGGATCGGTGAAGATGCGGTCGAGCGTCAGCACGCGCACGTCATGGCCGGCGCGCGCCTGCGCCTCCACGAGCTGGGCGACGACTTCCTCGATCCCGCCGAGGCCCGGCGGGAACTGCCGCGTGACATGAACGATCCGCATATCCGCCGCTGTTCACCCAATCGCAAGTCCGTCAGTTCACTATGGAGGCAACCCCGCAAGAAAGTCTGAACGGCGCCGGACGCCCCCGATACGAGACCGCCTTTGACCGAAGCCGCGCTTCCGCGCCTCTCGCTGCTCTGCTGCACCGTCGGCCGCACCGAAAAGCTCGGGCGGCTGCTGGATTCGCTCGCGCGCCAGACGTTTGCCGATTTCGAGCTGATCGTCGTCGACCAGAATGAACCCGGCGCGCTCGATCCCGTGCTCGCCCCCTACGCGGGGCGACTGACCATCAATCATGTCCGCTCCGAACGCGGCCTGTCGCGCGCGAGAAACGTCGGACTGAACCGGTGTCGCGCCAAAATCGTCGCCTTCCCCGACGACGATTGCTGGTATCCGGACACGCTCGCGCAAGAGATCGTTGCGCTGTTCGACGCGACGCCCGAGGCGGGCCTCTTCACCGGCCGGACGACCGATGCGGCGGGCGCGGATTCGCTCGGTCTCTTTCTTGGCGCGGATGCGGAAATCACGAAATCGAACGTCTGGTTGTCGGGCAATTCCAATTCGCTGTTCGCGCGCACGGAGATCGCGCGAAAAATCGACGGCTTCGACGAGACGCTCGGCGTCGGCGCGCCGACGCCCTTCAAGTCCGGCGAGGAGACCGATTTTCTTCTGCGCGCGCTGGCGACCGGCGCGCGCGGCTTCTATCGCCGCGATCTCGTCGTCCATCACGACCAGGCGCCGGTCGGCGGCGCGGGCGGGGTTGCGCGCGCCCAGGATTATGCGCGGGGCTTCGGCCGCGTGCTGCGGCTGCATGATTACGGCGCGGCCTATCTGGCGATGCGCGTCCTGCGATCGTCGGCCCGCGCAGCGCTGGCGCTGGCGGCCGGCGACGGCGCGACCGCACGCTACAAGGCCCTGTGGGCGCTCGGCACGCTGAAGGGCTTTATCGCGCCTCTTCCAGAGCGCGGAGCCTGAGCACGGCGATGAGAAAGGCCGCCGTCTCGATCGTGTAGCGGCGCAGCAGGCGCCCCGGCTCCTGCGCGAGGCGGAACGCCCATTCGAGCCGCGCCCTGCGCATCCATACCGGCGCGCGGGCGACACGCTCGGCGGCGAAATCGAACAATGCGCCGACGCCGAACATGGTTTTGGCGCCGAGCGCGCCGAAATGGCGCGCGATGAACATTTCCTGGGCCGGATTGCCGAGCGCCACCAGCAGAACATCCGGTTTCGCCGCGGCCACCGCGCGCACGACGTCCTCTTCGTCCTCGGGGCGGAAGAACCCGTGCCACACGCCGACAATATCGAGATGCGGAAAGCGCGCGGCGAACCGGCGGCCCGCCTCCTCGGCGACGCCGGGCGCGGCGCCCAGCAGATAGAGGCGCGCGCCCGCCGGCAGGTCTGCGAGCAGCGCGGGGATGAAATCGGTGCCGTTCAGATTTTCCGGGAAGCCGCGGCGCTCGAGAATGCGGGCGGCGATCTCCAGCCCGATCCCGTCGTTGACCACGCAGAACTTTTCGAGCGCCGCGCGATAATCGGCGTCGCGCAGCGCGATCTCGGCCGTGTGGGCGTTGCAGAAGGCGACCGCCAGCGGCGCCGCGCCGGGCGCCAGCGCGGCCATCGTCCGCCGCGTCAGGTCCCGGCGCGTCATCCGCTCCACACTCAGGGCGCCGATGGCGGCGAAATCGGGACGGGCCCCGGAATATTTCGGTTCAATCGTCGGCTCGAACTTCGGCATGGCGTCCCAAACTGGATCACGACGTCGCTGTGACCGCACATCCAGCAGGAGGGGCGCCATTCGCAGCCTCCGCCGGCGGGCCCTTTCGAGAAAAACCCGGTTTGGGAAACGAAACGTAAAGATCGGCCGGGCAATGTGGCGCCGACGCGCATTCCTACAGGTGAATTTTGTCTCACGCGGTCGAGAGGATCGCCTTTTCAGATCGGGCCGCCGACCCCGCGCCGGGGCGGCGGAGCGCCGCCGAATTGCGCCTGGACGCGGAGGCCGCGATCCGCCGCAACTGGCGGCTGGTGCTGGCGACCACGCTTCTCACCCTGCTCTTCGGCCTCGCCTACGCCGCCCTGTCGCCGGCGAAATACAAGTCGTCCGCGCAATTGCTGGTCGACCCCCGCGGCCTGCAGATTCTGAAGAACGACATCGCCCGCGCGCCGGAGAACGCCGATGGCAATCTCGTCGACGTCGAGAACCAGCGCTACATCCTGCTGTCGCGCTCAATCCTCGGCGCCGTCGTCGATCGCGAGAAGCTCGCCGCAAACCCGGCTTTCGGCGGCGGGGCCGGCCTGATGTCCCGGCTCCTCGGCGCGCTGCACGTCGGCCGCGCGCCGGTCGACCCGCGCAGCCGCGCCATCCTGACGCTGAGCGACATGGTGGAGGTGGTGCGCGGCGAGCGCGCCTATGTGCTCGACGTCGTCGTCACGTCGGGCGACCCCGACCTGTCGGCCAGGCTCGCCAACGTCATCGCGCGCACCTTCCTCGACGCGCAGGTCGACGCGCGCTCGGAGGCCGCCAAGCGCGCCAGCGAGGACCTGTCGAAACGCGCCGAAGATCTGCGTCGCCAGGTGCAGAACGCCGAGACCGAGGTCGAACGCTTTCGCGCCGAACACGGTCTCGTGCAGACCGTCGCGGGTCGACCGCTCGGCGAGCAGCAGGTCGCCGATCTCTCCACGCAGCTCGGCGCCGTGCGCGGCCGCATCGCCGATGCGCAGGCGCGCGTCGAGGCGGTCGAGAAGTTCCGCAAGCCCGGCCAGAATGTCGAGACGCTGAGCGAAGCGCTCAACGCGCCGACCATCGTCGCGCTGCGCGGGCAATATGCGCAGGCCGCGCAACAGGCGGCGTCCCTCGCCACGCAGCTCGGCCCTCGCCACCCCGCCCTGATGCAGGCGCAGGAACAGGTCCGCGACGCGCGCCGCCTCATCTCGGCCGAGCTCGATCGCATCGCCGAAAGCGCCAGGGTCGATCTCGCGCGCGCCAGGGCGAGCGAAGCTTCGCTGCTCAAGCAGAGCGGTCTCGCGCGCACGGCCAACGACGGCGACGGCTCCGCGCTCGTCAAGCTGCACGATCTCGAGCGGGCGGCAGACGCCAGCCGCACCGTCTATCAATCCTTTCTCGCCCGCGCCAAGGAGCTCGGCGAGAGCCAGGGGATCGACACGGCCAACGCCCGCGTGATCTCGCCGGCCGTTCCCGCGCTGAAGGCCGCCGGCGCGCCGGCTTCGCTGATCCTCGCGGGCTCGCTGCTGTTCGGCCTCGTGCTCGGCTCCGGTCTCGCCTATGCGCGCGAGCGTCTCGACGACGGCGTGCGCTCGCGCCGCGATCTCGCGACGCTGACCGGCCTGCCGGTTCTGGCGACTCTTCCCGTCGTGCGCGCGGCGGCGAAGAAAGACGCCGACGTGGCGCCGGATCAGGCGGCCTTCCGGCGCCTGCTCGCGCGGGTCAGGCCCGATCCGCGCGACGGCGAAAAGACAATCGCTTTCGTCGGGCTCGCCGGCGATGCGATCGCGACCGAGATCGTCGTCGCGCTCGCGGAATTCGCGCGCTGGGAAAAGCTCGACGTCGCCGTCGTCGCGGGGCAGGCGCCCGAGCGCGTCGCCGCCGCGCTGCGAACCGCGGATCGCCGCGTTCTCGGCCGCGGCAATGTGGAAGTGGCGCGCCTTGCCGACATCGCCGGCGGCGCGCGCCGATCGCTGCAACGTTTCCGCGACGTCGTCGCGCGCGCAGATCTCGTTCTCGTCGCCGCGCCTTCGCCCGCCGACGACGCCGATGCGCCGGTCGCATTCGAGCTCGCCGACCGCATCGTGCTCGCGCTGCGCGCCGATTCGCTGGATCGCGCGCGCCTGCAGGCGACGTTCGACGCGCTCGCCGATTTCGACGACAGGCTCGCCGGCGTCGCGCTCGTCGGCGACCTGCCGGCGGCCTGAGCGCCATGCGCCCCCGCGCCGACGCGATCGAACGAGAGGCCGCGCCGCAGGACTGGCGCTCGTCCGCGCTCGTCGCCATCGTTCTCGGCGCGATCCTGTTCAATTTCGCGTTGTGCTTCGTCAACACCAACCTGTTTCGCACCAGCGCCGGGATCGTCATCGGCTGCGAGGTCGCGCTGATCGGCGCGACCCTCGCCCTGCTCGGAACCCGCGCCTTCGATCTCTTCGTCATCCTCGGCGTCTACGTCGCCTACACGCTGTTTCTGGCGGCCCTGCAAGGCTCGTTCGATCCCAAGCCCGCGCGCGACCTGATGATTCCCGTCATCTTCTATTTCGCCGCGCGCGAACTGGGATCGCGCGCGGACGGCGACAGGCTCGTGTGGGCGTCCATCTGGATCGTGCTCGCCGTCGGCCTGTTCGAATACGGCTTCCTGAAGCAGTTCGTGCGGCTGTTCGACATCCTCGGCTATTACGTCTCGCGCGGCACGGTGCAGGCCGCCGCCGCGGAAATGTCCGGCGACCGGCTGTTCGCGTCCGGGATGCGCTACGAAGGCCGCACGCTCCTGCCCATGCTCGGCGAGCATCGCGTGTCGTCGGTCTTCCTCGAGCCGGTCTCGGTCGGCAATTTCGGCGCGATCTGCTTTTCCTGGATCGTTCTGCGCGAATGGGGCCGGCCGTTGCGCATGATCGTGCGCCTTCTGCCCGTCATCGCCATCTTCACGCTCGCCGACGCCCGCTTCGGCCTCTCGGTCTCGCTGCTGTCGATCGTCGCTTTCGCGCTTGCCCGCGTCACGGGCCGCGTCCTTGTCGCGGCCGCGCCGTTCGCCGTCATCATCGCGCTCGCCTGGATCGGCTACACCTATCCTGACGTCGCCTGGGACAACACGCTGCGCGGGCGCATCCTGCTCGGCGGCCAGTTCCTGTCGAAACTCGACGCCGCCGATATATTCGCGCTCGTGCCGCATTTCGAATTCACCGCGGATTCCGGCTACGCCTACACGCTGGTGAAGATCGGGCTGGCGGGCTTCGCCGCCATGTGGCTGCTGTTCGCCATCGCGCCCGCGCGCGACGACGCCGCCTGGCGCTATAGGGTCTTCGTCGCGATCTACGTCACGCTGCTGCTCGTGATCTCGAATTCGATCTATTCGATCAAGACGGCGGCCCTGCTCTGGTATCTCGTTGGCGCGCTCGATGCGCCACAGCGCGCGCATGCGCGGGCGCGGGCCCGCGAAGCCCGGCGCGCGCCGCTGCGGCGCGCGCGTTTGCGTCCGGCCTGAAAGTCCGACTCGAAATTCGCTGCGACCTCACGTCCCTCATGCTGAGGAGGCGCTGAAAGCGCCGTCTCGAAGCATGTTCCAGTGTCTCGCGCCCCGGCCACCCTTCGAGACGCGCCTTCCCCAAGTCGGGCTTGCCCGACTTGGGCAGATGAGGTCGAGATCGCGCAAGCGCGATCTCGATGTCGCTCCTCAGGGTGAGGGTTTGGAGTATGGGCCACGCTTTCAGGATGAGGATTCGAATTATGGGTCAGGCGCTGAGGAAAATCAGCGTTGCGCGGAAGGCGCGGCGTCGACGATGCGCAGGACCTCCGCGATCAGCGTCGCGCTCGCCCGCTTCGGCGTCAGATTGTGGTCGCAGCGCTCCATGGCGACGATCCGCACGTTGGGATAGGCCGAAAGCCCCGCGCGATCGCGGCCGAAATAATCGTCGATCTCGGTCAGGCCGTCGTCGCCCGCGCTGTAGCAGAGGGTCGCCTCCACCCCCCGCGCGCGCAGGATATCGAAACGGCGCCTGCATTCCGCGTAAAGCGCGCCGCGCGGGCCGACGGCGCCGAGATAGCGCATGGCGGTGACGCCGAACCTGCGGCGGAAGCGCTTGGCGGCATGGACGAGCGCCGGCCACAGATCGCCCCGGCCGGCGAGTATCCGCGCCATACGCGCGCGCGTGAGCAGACGCGACACCGCCGGACCGATCCTGCGATTGCCGAAGCGCAGCGCATGTTCGACGGTTTCGGCCGGATCCCAGACGAGGCGGTAGATGTTCGCCGCCACCAGGCCCGCGACGCGGCCGTCGTTGACCGCCGCCTGCAGCCCGACATAGGCGCCGCTGCAGACGCCGAGCAGCACGACCGGGCCGAAGCCGCGCGCGACGACGAAATCGATCGCCTCGGACACGTCGAGCGCGGGCCAGTCGGTATAGAGCGTCTGCTCCGGCTGGCCTGGCCGCGGCGCGCTGTCGCCGACGCCGGAAAGATCGAAGCGCAGGCTGGCCACGCCCTGACGCGCGAGCGCGCGGGCGTTTTCCACGTTCATCCGCCGCCAGCCGATATGCGCGTTGCGGCCGACGCTGATCATGATCGCGATCGGCGCGCCCTCGCCTGCCTGCGCGGGCCGGCAGAGAACGCCGAACAATCTTTCGCCCTCGCCGAACCGCGCGGCGACCTCGACGAAACCGCCGCCGTCGACGACGGCGGCGCCCCCGGTTTCGTGCGCGCCGGCCTCACGGGGCCGCGCGGGCGCGATATCGCGCAGGGTCGCCAGCACATTCTGGAAGGCGCGGCGCGGCGTGGCGGCCATGGTCGGACCGGCCATGATTTCGGCATAGCCGTGCAGCGTGCATGCGCGGACCTCCGCGCCGTCGGCGCTCAATTCCGCGACGAGATCGCCGGCCTCGGCTTCCGGCTTGAACGCGATCAGGCGGAACGCGTCCTTGGCGGGCGGCAGCCGGTTAAGGCTGAGCGTGCGCGCCTGGGCCGCGAAAGCGGCCGGCATGACGAAGCCGGCGACGGCGATGTCGCCCGGCGCAACCTCGTCGGCGCCGTCGTCGGCCGCCGCGACCATGGCGGCGAGCGCCTGCGTCTCGCGGACGAAACGGCGGCCGGTGAGCGGCGGCGCGAGCAGAACGACTCCGCGCGCCGCAAGGCCGCGCGCCGCCGCCTCCGCCGCGACGAGACAACCGAAGCCGAAGCCCGCCAGCACGATTTCATCGACGCCGGCGACACGCTTCAGGAGCGCTGCGGCCTCCGCGACCGCCGCGATCCAGTCGTCCAGGCGGCAGTCGGCGAGATCGGAGGCCGAATTGCCGGCGCCCGGATAGTCGAAACGCAGGGTCGGATAACCGGCGGCGGCGAGCATTTCGCCGAATTCCACGCAGGAGCGGTGCGCGCAGAGCGCCTCGTAACCCCAGGAGCCGCAGAAGACAATGCCGGTATCGCCGCCGGCGGGATGCAGATAGGCGAAGCCGTCGAGGAAGGAGACGGGCGTCGCCGCCGGCCCCGCCGGCGCGATCGCCTCGGCCGCGCGCCCGAGCGGCGCGGCGTAGGGCGCAAATCTGCTGACGGAGATGACGTCTGTGCCGATCATTTGGCCGGAGAATACTGAAATCGGGGGCGTTCTTGGAGCGATACTCCCAATTCCGGTTAACGTGTTCGACGAAAACTTGGCCTTTGCTGTCGACAACCCGCGAAACCTCGCGCGCGCGATTGCGCCCGACCGGACACTGTTCTAGGCGAGGCCGCATGAATCAGGTCCTCGCCATCACCGTGCCGATCTTCCTGCTGATCGGCGTCGGCTATTTCGCCGTCCGCGCCGGTCTGGTCGAGCAGGCCGGCCTGAAGACCATGGCCGGCTTCGTCCTCAATTTCGCGCTGCCGGCCCTCATCATCCGGGCGCTGGCCACGCGCAAGCTCAGCGAAGTCGCCGACATCTCCTATTTCCTCGTCTACGGCGGCGCCTCGCTCGTCGTCTTCGCCGGCGTTTTCCTCGTCGCGCGCCGGGCGCGCGGCCATGGCCGGTCGGCGAGCGCCATTCAGGCCTTGGGCGCGACCGCCGCCAACAGCGGCTTCTTCGGCTATCCGACCGCGGCGCTGGTGCTCGGCGCGCCAGCGGGCGTCGCGCTGTCGCTTAACATGGCCTTCGAGAACATCATTCTGATCCCGCTGGCGCTGGCGCTGGCCGAGGCCGGCCGCAGCGGCGGCGGCGGAGTGGCCGAGACGTTGCGGGGCGCGGCCCTCCGTCTCGTGCGCAATCCGCTCATCATCGCCATCGTCGTCGGCGCGCTTCTGTCGGGGACGGGCCTCGCCCTGCCGGCGCCCGTCGCCCGCGCCGTCGACATGCTGGCCAACGCCGCCGGCGCCGCCGCCCTCTTCGCCATCGGCGGCGCGCTGATCGGTCTGGAGACGCGCGGCATGGCGGGCGACGTCGGCCTCGTCGTCGCCGGCAAGCTGATCGCCCACCCCCTCGCCGTCTTCGCCGGCCTGAAATTCGCGCCGGGCCTCGATCCCGCGCTCGCCAAGGCGGCGCTGATCTTCGCCTCGGCCCCGGTCATCACGATCTATCCGCTGCTCGGCGCCGTCTACGGACAGGGCCGGCTCTGCGCCGCCGCGCTGATGGCGGGCGCGGCGGCCTCCTTCGCGACGGTCTCGGCCCTGCTCTATTTCCTCTGAGGGCCAGCGCGCCCGCTCTTGCGCGCGCGGCGCGCTTGCGATATTGAGCCGCCTTCCGTTTCAACGGCGCGATATCAGATGGCCCGTCCGGCCTTTCCTGTCGCGCGCCGCGAGGATTTGCTGATGAAGACCGACATCCATCCCGAATATCACATGATCAAGGTCGTCATGACCGACGGCACGGAGTTCATGACCCGCTCGACCTACGGCAAGGACGGCGACACGCTGAACCTCGACATCGACCCCAAGACGCATCCGGCCTGGACCGGCGGCTCGCAGCAGTTGCTCGACCGCGGCGGCCGCCTGTCGCGCTTCGCCTCGCGCTACGGCAGCATCGGCGCCGCGAAGAAGTAATCCGCGCGTCCGCGCGCACCCAATAAAGAAGCCCCGGGCCTTGCGGTCCGGGGCTTTTTTCGTTGAGCCGGGAATTGGAGCTTTTCGAGCCGTTTATGAAGCGAAAGCCGTCCGCAGCCGCTCGATCTGATCGGCGACGGGGGAGGAGGCGACCAGCGGCGCCAGCGCCTCGTTGCGGGCGTAGAGCAACTGGTCGAGATGGACGATGCGGGCCTGCAGGCGCATCGAATGGGCGACGAGGTCGCGCAGGCGGGCCGGCAGGCGATGGAAGGTCTCCGGCGCGCTCGCCATGTCCTGGTTGGACAGTTTGACCTTGTGTTTCTCGCTGGCGGCCTGGGTCTGGCTCATCTCGCCCTCGTTGACCGCGCGCTGCAGCAGCAGCCAGGAGGCGAGCTGCATCAGGCGGGTCGTCAGGCGCATGCTTTCGGAGGCGTAGGCCAGCGCTTCCATGCGCGGCAAGGCCTTGGCCTCGGCGCGGCCGGGGCCGTCGAGATAGGCGGCCGCCTCCTCGACCAGGTTCATGCCTTCCTTGAACAGCGACTTGAACGCCTCGGAGCCGGCCAGACGCTCGACGAAGGAAACGGGCTCCTGCCCCAGGGAACTCACCAAACGCACCATGACGCCACCCGCATCGTTTCGAAACGACCCGCCCGGACCATCAGGCGGGGTTCGATCCGACAGGGAGCAATATAGCCGCCAGAACCGGGGCTTGTCTTATTCAGTTTTCGTTAGGGTTAACCTTCGGGGCCCGGATTTCGGGCCTTTCCCGGCGGAAGTTAACGCAGGCCCGAGCGGTCGAAACCCGGAAATGGCGGATTCTGCGGGGTTTCGCGGATAAAAAAGAGCCGCCCGAAAGCGGCTCTGTGCAAGTTCAACAGGGAGGCGTCAAACAGAGTGGGCAGAGCCACTCGAGATTCCGAAAAGCCGGAATGGACGATTAAGGCATCGATAAAGTTAACATCCGGTTAAAGAATTAACGCCTCCGCCGCTTCAATTTGCGCCGGATGAAGAAACCGGCCGATTTTGCGACGTCTCACGTCTTGAAAAACGCCGCCGCGGCGGCGGCCGAGGCGGCCTTGGCGGTCTTGGCCGCCTCCAGCCGCGCGATTTCCCCGCGCAGCAATTCGATGCGCTCGGCGAGCTCGCCGACCGACAGCGTGTCGAGCGGCTGGCCGATCTCGTGGTCCGGCTTCTTCTTCGGCGCGGCGAAAATGTCGTCTTCTGCGGCCATGCGTCACTCCCGGGCGCGTCGTTTCGATTGCTTTCGATCCTGCGCCCGACTATATAGCGGCCATCCCGTTATTTCAGTTCATACGAGGCTCGCAGCCTCGGCCGGGCCTCGGTCCGGCGGGCCCCGATGCTTGGGTCCGATTCCGAGGCGCCGGCTTTCTGGAGGATCAAATGAGCAACGCTCCGCTCATGCCCAAGGCGACCGCGATCTGGCTGGTCGAGAACACATCCCTGACCTTCGATCAGATCGCCAGCTTCTGCAAATTGCACCCGCTCGAGGTGAAGGGCATCGCCGACGGCGAGGTGGGCGCCGGCATCCGCGGCGCGGATCCGATCACCTCCGGCCAGTTGACGCGCGACGAGATCGCGCGCGCGGAAAAAGATTCCGGCTACCAGCTCAAGCTCGCGACCTCCAAGGTCGTGCTGCCGACGGTCAAGCGCCGCGGCCCGCGCTACACGCCGCTGTCGCGCCGCCAGGACCGCCCCAACGCCATCCTCTGGCTGGTGCGCAATCACCCCGAGCTGAAGGACGCGCAGATCATGCGCCTCGTCGGCACGACCAAGACCACCCTGCAGGCGATCCGCGAGCGCACCCACTGGAACTCGGCGCAGCTTTCGCCGATGGACCCGGTGACGCTCGGCCTCTGCTCGCAGATCGACCTCGACATGGAAGTCGGCCGCGCCGCCAAGGACGCGCCGATCCGTCACGAGGAGCCGAGCCAGACCCTGCTGCCGGCGGAAACCACCACCGCCCGCGAGCCGCGCACGACGGAAGACGTTTTCGGCGCGCCGAAGCCTCCGGCTCCGCGCGAGGAAGAAGACGAGATCGACGTCGAGAGCGTCTTCGGCAAGCTCAAGGGCCTGAAGACCAAGGAATAAGGGCGGACGCCGATCCGGGTCGCGCCTATCGGCCGATCCGGAGGCCGCCCACCGCGCGGCCAAGGCCGCCCCCAAGTCCACCCCCGAGGCCGCCCACGGTCCCGTTGACGCCGCCGATCACCCCGCCGACGGACCCGTTGATTCCGCCGACCACGCCGCCGGCGACGCCATCCGCCGCGCCGACGGCCTGCCCCCCTTCCCCCGCCCCGCCGCCCACCGCGCCGCCAGCCGTTCCGACGGCCTGCTGCGCCGCGCCGCCGACCGCCCCGGCCGCCTGAGGCACCGCGCCGGGCAAGGCCGCTGGCACGGCGCTGGCGAGCGTCGGCAGCGGCAGCAGGGCGTCGGCGCGAATCTGCGGCAGCGACGACGTCGGCACGACGCGCGCGCTGGCGCGGCCCGACAGGATCGAGAAGCCCGCCTTGCATTCCACGCAATCGGCGAAGCCCGGCCGGCCGCGATTGGGGCAGAGCACGACCTCGCCGTCGGTCACCGAGACGCGGACCTGATCGACCTCGATCTTCACGTCGAAATCCGTGCCGCGCACGCCGATCGTCGCGGCGGGAGTCTGGATGCGATAGGCCTCGTGATCGCCCTTGCCGGTCGAGAAGCGCAGCAGGCCTTTCGAGGCGCGGATCACGAAGGAGGATGGCGTCGTCTCGCCGTCGAACACGAACTTGTCGAGGCGCACGCTGGAATTGGGCCCGACCGACAGGCGCGTGTCGTCGACGAAGCGAAAGGCCGCCCGGCCCTTCCCGTCGGTCGAAATGACGTTGTTCGCGGCCACGGGATCGCCCCGCTCGATCGCGCGCCGGGCGCCCTGCCCGTCGACCAGCGTATTGCGCGCGACATCCGTCGCCTCGCCGATCGCCGTTTCCGCGCGCGCGCCGGAAAGGGCCGTCGTCGCCAAGGCGGCGTAGATCATGATCGCCAGAATTGCTCTCGGCTTCATTCTGCATCCCGGGGAAATCGGCGAAGACGCGGCCGACACGCGCACGAATCGCGCCAATAGGACGGACAAAATGGGCCGAAGATGGGCGCTGGACACGGGAATGAAGAGTTGATATCAACATAACATGACCGATGCGCTTGTCGACCTGCCGACTGTCGTCGAAGTCCGCGATTCCTGTCTCTGCCTCGCCACGCAGCGCGCGGCGCGGCGGCTGGCGCGACGTTTCGACCGGGCGTTCAAGCCCGTCGGCCTCACCAACCAGCAGTTTTCCCTGCTCATGCCGCTGAGCGCGCCGCAGCCGCAATCGATGAGCGCGCTCGCCGACCTCATGGGCATGGACCGCACGACGCTGACCGCCGCGCTGAAGGCGCTGGAGCGGCGCGGCCTCGTCGAGGTCGGGCGGGACGCCGACGATCGCCGCGCGCGCAGACTCGCCCTGACCGGGGCTGGCCGCGCCGCCCTCGCCGCCGCGCTGCCGATCTGGCGCGCCGAGCATGCGCGCATCGAGGACGAAATCACCCCCGCCGGCGCCGGCGCCTTGCGCACGGCGCTGCGCCCCGTCGTCTGATTGTCTCAAGGAGGAGCCGAAATGCCCGTGCAAACCCAGGCCGCCAAGGCCAAGCCCGTTCCCGACGGAATCCACACCGTCACGCCGCATCTCGTCTGCGCCGGCGCGGCGAACGCGATCGAATTCTACAAAAAGGCGTTCGGCGCGACCGAGATCATGCGCGTGCCCGGCCCCGACGGGCGGCTGATCCACGCGAGCGTGATGATCGGCGATTCCATGGTCATGCTGGTCGACGAGATGAAGGAATGGGGCGCGCTCGGTCCTCTCGCGCGAGGCGGGGGGTCGGTGACGATCCATCTCACCGTGCCAGACGTCGACGCCTCCTTCGCGCGCGCCGTCGCGGCGGGCGCCGTCGCCCGCATGCCGGTCGCCGACATGTTCTGGGGCGACCGCTACGGCATGGTCGTCGATCCCTTCGGTCACGCCTGGTCGATCGCCACGCACGTTCGCGACATGACCGGCGACGAGATCGCCGCCGCCGCGGCGGAGGCGATGAAGAACGCGCCGAGCTGCCCCGAGCAGACGCAGCGCGCCGGCTGATCACGACACTTCGATCTCGACCTTGTCGGGATAAAAGGCGAGATGTCCGGCGATGGCGGCGACCGCGTCGCCGGGCGCTTCGTAGGTCCAGACCGCGTTCTCGGCGCGGCGCTCGCCGTCGACGAGCGAGAAATAACTGGCGTCGCCCTTGTAGGGACAATGCGTCGTGCGCGCGCTGCGCTTGAAGAAAAACAGATCCGCGTCGGCGCGCGGAATGTAGCGCACGACCGGATAGGACGCTTCCTTCAGATCAAGCGCGCGCGTCGTGTCGGCGACGACCTTGCCGTTGAAGAGAACGCGGACGCGCTTCTGCGACGGAGCGATCGTGATCGGGTGGCTGGCGTCGGGGGTCTTGAGGGCGACGGGCATGGCGGTCTCCGCGGGCGCGCCGACAGAGATAGGGCGCACGTCCGTCGGGAGAACGGCGGCGGCAGTACTATCGTACACTGCCCGCCTGCGCCGGTTTCGCCTAGCTTTGGTCGCGCCGACGGCTCACGGCCGCTTGCATCGGCGGCCGCGTTTCGCCTCGGCGGGAGGTGTCCCGTGTTCGAGAAGGCGTTGCTGGTCGATTCCCGCGGGCGGCCAATCCAGCAGCATCACCGCACGCACTCGACCGATTGGGACGAGGTTCGGCATTTTTGCCGGTCGGTCTACATGCCCTACCGCGTTCAGCCGCTGGGACGGTTTTCGCGACCGAACGCGACGATGTATTCCGCCAGGATCGGCCGCATCACGGTGACGCGCTTCTGCTACGGCGTGCCGATCCATCTCGATCAGTTCGACGCCGCGGCCGGCAATATCCTCGTTCTGACGACGATCCGCGGCGGCCTGCGCCACATGGTCGAACGCGACGCGACAGCGACGACGCTATGCGGAGAATCTTTCGTGGCCGATTGCAGCCGCACGGAATACTGGCTCGACGGCGATGAAGATCATCTTCAGATCAACCTCACGATTCCGCATGGGATCATGGAGGACGCCGCGCACAGGTTTTTCGGCTTCGTTCCGGATGATCGCCTCTGGCGCGCGCGCATCAAGTTCGGCGGCGAAGGCTCGGCGTGGCTTGCGCTCCTGGAATATGCGATCCGGTCGATCGCCGAGGCGCCGGACCAGATGCAGGACGACCGGATCGGCGCTCATGTCGAGGAGGCGATATGCTTCCAGCTTCTGCGCAACTGGGCGCACGGCGCGGGCGTCGATCTGACCGTCGGCGCCCGCATGGCGGCGCCGGGCTATGTTCGGGCGGCCGGGGATTATATTGCGCGCCATACTCTCGCCGCGCCGACCATGGGCGAGGTGGCCGCGGCGGCCGGCGTCAGCGTGCGCGCCCTGACCGGCGCCTTCCGGCGTTTCCGGAACACCACGCCGGGCGCCTTCCTGCGCGAGCGGCGATTGCAGGGCGCGCGAGATGCGCTTGCGGCCGCCTCTCCGGGCGAGACGGTCTCGGCTGTCGCCAGCCGTTGGGGCTACGTGAATTTCGGCATATTCGCCCGCAGCTACAGGGAGCGGTTCGGCGAATTGCCGTCCCGGACCCTGGGCCGCGCCCGGCGCGGCTGACGCGAATTCCTGCCGAATCGAGACAAAGGGCGCCGTCTTGAAGCGGCGACGCGAACGCGTTCGCGCAAGTCTGCGGCGCCCGGCGAATACGTGCGAAGCAGGCGCGGCGCCCGGCGAAGGGAGAGACCAATGGGCGCAGATCTGAAATCCGCCGCCGACGCAATTCTGCAAGGCGTCGTTTCCTCGCAACCCCGCGTTCCCGGCGTCGTCGCCATGGCGACCGACCGGCGCGCGAACATCTACGCGGGCGCCGCGGGCAAACGGCGGCTCGATCGGCCGGACGACATGACGACCGACAGCGTCTTTGCGATTTTCTCGACGACCAAGGCGATCACCGGCACGGCCGCCTTGCAATTGGTGGAAGAAGGCAAGCTCGATCTCGACGCGCCCGCGAAGAATTACGCGCCGGACATAGGCCGCTTGCAGGTGATCGACGGCTTCGACGCGTCGGGCGCGCCGAAATTGCGCGCGCCGAAGCGCGACATAACAACCCGGATGCTGCTGCTGCATACGGCCGGCCTCGGATACGACTTCTTCAACGAGGTCTATCTGCGTCTCGCCGCCGAGCGCGGACAACCGAGCGTGATCACCTGCTCGCATGCGTCTCTCATGACGCCGCTTCTGCGCGATCCCGGCGAGAAATGGGAATACGGGACCAATATCGACTGGGCGGGACAGGTGGTCGAGGGCATAACCGGCCAGCGCCTCGGCGATGTCTTCGCCACGCGCATCTTCGCGCCGCTCGGCATGACCGACACCGCCTTCGCGATGAATCCGTCGATGCGGGCGCGGCTGGCGGCCATTCACGCGCGTAACGCCGACGGTTCGCTGACGCCCACCGACATCGAACTGCCGCCCGATCCGGAAGTGCATATGGGTGGCCACGGCCTCTACGGCACGGTCGGCGACTACATGCGCTTCATCCGCATGTGGCTCAACGACGGCGCCGGCGAGCACGGCCGCGTGCTGAAGCCGGAAACAGTCGCGATGGCGGAGAAGAACGGCCTCGGCAAATTGAAGATCACGCCCTTCAAGAGCGCCATCCCGTCGCTGTCCAACGATGCGGAATTCTTCCCCGGCATGCCGAAATCCTGGGCCCTGACCTTCATGGTCAACGAGGAGCAAGCGCCGACGGGCCGCCCGGCGGGCGCGCTCGGCTGGGCGGGCCTCGCCAATTCATTCTACTGGATCGACAGGAAGAACGGCGTCGGCGGTTACTGGGCGACGCAGATATTACCCTTCGCCGATCCCGTCTCCTTCGGGGGATACATGGCGTTCGAGACCGCCGTCTACGACAGTCTGAAGGCCGCGAAAGCCGCCTGAGCCCTTCAGACGGCCGCGCGAAAATCGCGCGGCCGTCGATTTCGGCGCCACGCCCTCACACCCCGTGGATCTTCAGCGCGCTCGCGATCTCCTCGAGGATCGCGGGATCGTCGATCGTCGCCGGCATGGTCCATTGGTCGTGGTCCGCGATCTTCTTCATCGTCGCGCGAAGAATCTTGCCCGAGCGCGTCTTCGGCAGGCGATCGACGCAGACCGCGATCTTGAAGGCCGCGACCGGCCCGATCTTCTCGCGCACGAGAGCCACGATCTCCTTCTCGATCTGCTCGTGCGGCTTGGCGACGCCGGCCTTCAGCACGACGAAGCCGCACGGCTGCTCGCCCTTCAGCGCGTCCTTGATGCCGATGACCGCGCATTCCGCGACGTCGGGATGCGCGGAGAGAACCTCCTCCATGCCGCCCGTCGACAGGCGATGGCCGGCGACGTTGATGATGTCGTCAGTGCGGCCCATGATGTAGAGATAGCCGTCCTCGTCGACGAAGCCCGCGTCCGCCGTCTTGTAGAAGCCGGGGAATTCCTCGAGATAGCTTTCGACCATGCGCTTGTCGTTCTGCCACAACGTCGGCAGGCAGCCGGGCGGCAGCGGCATCTTCACCACGATCGAGCCCATCTGGCCCGTCGGCACGGGCTTCGCGCCTTCGTCGACGATCTGCACGTCGTAGCCCGGCATCGGCACGGTCGGCGAGCCGTATTTCACCGGCAACTGGCCGAGGCCGACGGGATTGCCGACGATGCACCAGCCGGTTTCCGTCTGCCACCAATGATCGAGCACGGGCTTCTTCAGGATCTGCTCGGCCCACTGAATCGTGTCGGGATCGGCGCGTTCGCCGGCGAGGAACAGGGTGCGCATGTGCGAGACGTCGTAACGCGCCAGATGCTCTGCGTTCGGATCTTCCTTCTTGATCGCGCGGAACGCCGTCGGCGCCGTGAACAGCGCGACGATCTTATTTTCCGCGATCACGCGCCAGAAGGCGCCGGGATCGGGCGTGCCGACCGGCTTGCCCTCGTAGACGATCGTCGTCGCGCCGTGCAGCAGCGGGGCGTAGGCGATGTAGGAATGGCCGACCACCCAGCCGACGTCTGACGCGGCCCAGAAGGCTTCGCCCGGCTCGATGCCGTAGAGGCCGCGCATGCTCCACTTCAGCGCGACCATGTGCCCGCCGTTGTCGCGCACCACGCCCTTCGGCACGCCGGTCGTGCCGGACGTGTAGAGAACGTAGAGCGGATCGGTGGCGGCGAGTTCGACGCAATCGGCCTTCTGGCCAGCGGACTTCGCCTTTGCGACAGCTTCCGCCCAGTCGTGGTCGCGGCCGGCCTGCATCGCGGCCTGCGACTGCGGACGTTGCAGCAGCAGAACGGCGGCCGGCTTGTTGGCAGAAAGTTCGATGGCCTGGTCGAGCAGCGGCTTGTAGTGCACGACGCGGCCGGGCTCGATGCCGCAGGAGGCCGCCATCACGGCTTTCGGCTTGGCGTCGTCGATGCGCGTCGCAAGCTCCTTGGCCGCGAAACCGCCAAACACGACCGAATGGATCGCGCCGATGCGCGCGCAGGCGAGCATGGCGAACACGGCTTCGGCGATCATCGGCATGTAGACGATGACGCGGTCGCCCTTGCCGACGCCGAGATTTTTCAGCACGGCGGCAAGCGTGGCGACTTCGTCGAGCGCCTGCGAATAGGTGTAGGTGCGCGCCTGGCCCGTGACCGGCGAGTCATAGACGACGGCGCGCTGGTCGCCGCGGCCGTTCTTCACGTGCCGGTCGAGCGCGTTGTGGCAGGTGTTGCAGGTGGCGTCGGGGAACCAGCGGCCGTAGACGCCCGCGTCCTTGTCGAAAATCTTCGACG
>OEIU01000594.1_pt1 | contig 31871 bp, 31 predicted proteins | sample 1539221 | NCBI WGS metagenome assembly OEIU01 (sample SAMN03792071, study PRJEB22550) | activated sludge metagenome | feature: wastewater treatment plant; material: activated sludge; isolation source: Wastewater treatment plant of a petroleum refinery complex | place: Argentina: Zarate | collected...
GTTCCCATCGCTTCCTCCTGAACACATGTTGCCATCTAATGTGTCCGGAGGACCGGGGGCAGCCCAAACTTCCATCTCCGCGCCTGACCCCCTGCGTCGCTGAAGGCCGCCGATTGCGAAACACCCCCCAGAAGTGCGCCATTGCGGGGCGACGTAGATGCCAAGTCGCCCTAGCCTTCATCCATGCGCTCACGACGGTTCGCCATCTCCTGTGACCCGAGGACAGACGTCATGTTGACTTCCATGCCGAACACCAGCCATCCACGGCGCACTGCCTCGAGTTCGACCGAGCTGAGTGACATCGTCGAAACCCGGCTGTGGCTAGAGGAGCACATCTGGCTGTATGCGCTGCTGCGAAGCAGCGACAACGTTGCGCCTACGTTCCGGATCCCGGATCTGCTCAGCGCCTGCGTAGCCATCGTCTTCAGCCGCGACGACGCCGCCGAACGCATCTTCGGCTTTCTCGGCACCGCGCTGGTCTTGCGCTCGCCCACTACGCCGCGCCGGCGCGAGTCGCTGTGGCGAGCCCAGTACGAGTTGCTGCACGACCTGCAGTGTTCCCCGGTGAACAAGCATCCGAACCCCAAGTTCCAGCTCGATCAGTTGACCACGGCTTGCGTGGCGCTGTGCCAGGAAGTGGATGCATCGGGCACGGCCGTGCTGCATCAGGCGCGGCGCAACATGGTTGAACGGCACTCGGCCGCCCATCGCGCACACCGTTCGAGCTGACGCCCCGGCGCGAGGCCGCTCACCCGCTACCACCCCGCCGGGCGTTCTGCCCGCCGCATCCACCCAAGACTCTGGCCGGCACGCCGGTCCTCCACCCTCGCCCGCCCACTGGCGGGCGCTTTTCGCATGCCCAGGGGGTCCGATGCGCTTGGCTGTCGTTCTCGTCGCGGTGGGGGTGCCTGCCATTCCGGCTGTGGCAGCGCCGTGCTGGGACGCGGCCGGACAACGCTACGGCGTAGCCCCGGAGCTGCTGCACGCGATTGCACGCACGGAATCGAACCTGAACCCGCGCGCGCTGAACCGGAATCACCAGTCGCGCACCGGCAGCTACGATATCGGCCTGATGCAGATCAACAGCCGGCACCTGCCAAAGCTGGCCAGCTTCGGTATCCGGGAGGCAGATCTGTATGACCCCTGCATCAATCTGCAGGTCGGCGCCTGGCTCATGGCCGATAGCTTCTCTCGCTACGGCATTACGTGGAATGCCGTGGGCGCCTACAACGCGGCCTGCAGCCAGCTCAAGGGCGACACCTGCACACAGGCGCGGGCCACCTACGCCTGGAAGGTTTATCGCCACTTGCCGTCGACGCACACCGACCACGTACCTTCCCCGATCAAGCCGGTCGCTGCCGCCCCTTCACCGGCGCCGGTCCTGCGAGTGAGGGTAGCGCCATGAGACGCAGGCCGAACGCAGCCTCGTGGCATCGACCTTCGGTCTTCGTGTGTCTGGTCATCGCTGCATGCACGACCATGCCGCCCGCGCAGGTCGGCCCGCCCGCGAAGGCGGCCAAGACGCCGCCTGCGCTTCTGGCGCAACTGGGTCACGGGCGGCAAGCCGCATTCGGGCTCTGCCGCGGCGAGGAATGCCCGCAACGAACGCCCAAGACGCGCCCGGCACCGGCGCCTGCAACAACGGCTCCTGCGCAACCAACGGGTCCGGTGCACGCTCTCTTGCCCGACGTGCATGCGGACGCGGCTGCGGGCGATCGGGAGCCGCTGCGGGTGTCCGCGGTGCTCACCGCACCGCCTGCGTTGTCACCCGTGCCGGCACACCGGCTGTCGGTTCATTTCCCGTTCGCAAGCGCACGTCTGGATGCCACCGCGCGCAGGACGCTGCGCGAAGCAGCTCCACAGCTATCGCAGGCCCGCCGGATCGTCCTGAGCGGCCGTACGGACAGCATCGGACCGACTGCGGCGAACGACCGACTTGCCCAAGCACGCGCCGAGGCCGTCCGTGGCGAGATCCTGGCGCATGTCCCCGACGCCGCACTGATCGTGACCATCGATGCACGCGGCGCGTGCTGCTTCGTGGAACCCAACGACAGCCCGTCTGGACGCGCCCGCAATCGGCGTGTCGAGATCCGCTACCTGACCGAGAGCGATCGCCCGCCCTGAGCCGTCGCCGCCGACACCCCGCCCGCCGAGAACCATTGTCCAGCTGCCACGACCGCAACGACCCGTTCGCGACACCCGTCAAGACACCCGATCCCATCCCGTCCGTCTCTCATTTCGTTGGAGTCTTCACATGAGCACTGCCATCCTCTGCATCGCTACCCCGACGTCGCTGCGTTCGCCGGCACGCAAGCGTGCCGGCTTCTTCGCGCTGTTGATCCTTGCCTTCATCGGCCTGGCGCTCGCGTTTCCGTCCCACGCGCTGGATCTCGTGGGCTTCACGGGGATTACCGGGCCATTGACCTCCGCGCTCACCCAGATCGCCGAACTGGGGCCGGGCATCAAGGCCTTGGTGGGCTTCATCGGGTTCGTGGTAGCGCTGATCTCGCTGTCCGCGCTGCGCAACTTCGGACCAGTGCTGTTCTACGTCGGATTGGCGATCTTCGCCGCTGTCGGCCTCGTCATCGCCGGCGCAATCATGGGCGCAGTGGTCTGAGCCTCGGCTCCCGCCATCCCGCAGACCGCCATGCAAGCAGACACCTACATCCCCCGGCGTCTGGACGACAGCTGGAAGATCGGCTTCTGGGACGTCGACGTCGCGGCGCCGATCCTGTTCATGTTCTTCGTCGGCTACCTGTCGTCGAACAAGGCGGCATTCGCCGTCTGCCTCGCCGTCGGCATTGCGGTGTCGCGCTGGATCGCGCGGCTGAAGGCAGACAAGCACCCCGCCTTCGCCATTCACTGGCTGTACTGGCACTTGCCGACCAATCCCGTCACGTCGATGCGTGCGACGCCGCCGTCACACATCCGCCGCATGGTCGGCTGAGCCGCGGTCACCACCATGGATTTCGATCGGCTCAACGGGGACCTCAAGGACATGCACCGGCGCAACCGGAGCCTCGCCTTGGCCGTCGGTGCCCTGGCCCTCGGCCTCGTGCTGACGCTTGCCATCATCGTCGGCCTGCTCGGAACGGTGCGCACCGTGGTCGTTCCTCCGTCGCTCAACAAGACCTTCTGGGTCGCGGGCGACCGCGCGTCGAGCGAATACCTCGAGCAGATGGGCAGCTTTGTCGCCTGGCTGATCCTCGACGTCACCCCCAGCACCATCGACTGGAAGAAGGACATCCTGCTCGGCTACGTCGATCCCCAGCAGTACGGCGCGCTCAAGACGCGTCAGGAGATCGAGGCCGAGCGCCTGAAGCGCATCAACGCGGTCACGGCCTTCTCGCCGCAGCAGCTCGTGGCCAGCGAGGACACCCAGTCCCTGATCGTGCGCGGGCGACTGCGCACCCTTGTCAACGGCTACGAGACGGCCAATGACCTCAAGGCCTACCGCATCGACTTCGGATATGCCGGAGCACGCATGCACATCGTCGGATTCAACGAGGTGCCCTATGCGGTACGGTGATTTCGCGCGCCGCATCCTCGCCGTCACGGCTGTGTCCTTCGGCCTGCAGGCCCATGCACTGCAGGTCCTGGACGCGAGCGACGGCGTCGCGGTCGAGGCCATCGTGTCGCAAAGCGAGCCCACGCGCATCCGCATCGAGGGTACGCCGATCACCGACGTCTTCGGCAACATCCACTCGAGCCACTGTGCTGCGGGCCCTTCGCTGCCTGCAGCACCCGCCACTCCCGGCGTTGCGACGCCGGCCGCGGGTCCCCAGGCCGCCGTGAATCCGGCGGGCGACGTGGTCGTCGAGTGCGACCGCGACAAGGGCGAGATCTACATCCGTCCGGTGGGCGACGCGTCCCGCCCGATCAACCTCTTCGTGTCGTCCGCGACGGCCACGTACACGTTGCTGCTGCGCCGCGCCGATACCCCGGCCGACACCCTCGTCATCCGCGACAAGACGCCGCGGGCACTGCGGCCTGCCACGCCCGCGCCCGCACCGGCCAGCCCGGCCCCGAACCATGTGCGCTCGATGAAGGCGCTGCTGGTGGCGATGGCCTCGGACCGCATACCGCCCGACGTGCGCATCGAGGAGGCCTCGCGCCCCGTGCAGCTCTGGGCCGAGGCGCGTTTCACGCTGTTGCGGCTGTACGAAGGCCGGGGCTTCGTGGGCGAGAAGTACAGGCTTCAGAACATCAGCCAGGCGCCCATGGTGCTGGTGGAGCAGGAATTCGACCGTCCCGACAGCCGCACGGGCGGGGAAATCGCAGGCATCGCCATCGAGCACCACAACCTGCGGCCCGGCGAGACCACCAGCGTCTATGTCATCCGCCGGGGAGGCACGCGATGAACGCGTCCTCTCCCACCCCACCGTCCCGGCCCGGGCCTGGCCGGCCGCCCGGCTACGCGGTGCGCGGCGTGCTGGACCGCCTGTCGCCGCGCCAGCGCCAGTTTGCGCTGCTGGGCGCCGTCCTCGCCGGCGGCGTCGGCCTGCTCTGGCTGGTCTTCAGCTTGGCCGGCTCCGGCACCCCGGCCCACGGTACACGGACGGCCCCGACGCGGCACGGCGACGTCACCAACATCGGCGTGCTGCCGCCCGGCGGCCAGGTGAACCCGGTTGACCAATGGGTCGGTACCGCCGGCCGCAAGCTCGCGCAATACGAGACGGAGCGCGAAGAGCAGAGCCGACTCAACAATGACCGGCAGGCCTTCGAGGCGCGCACGATGCAGCGTTTCGCCGATCTCGAGCAACGCCTGACCGCGAATCAGCGGGCCGCCACGCCGCCTCTACCCACGCTTGCCCTCGTTGCACCACCACCACCCGCGTCCGCCCCAGCAACGCCCACGACGATGCCGCCGGCCGCCGGCCTGCCGCCTGGCCCTCCCCCTTCGAGGCCCGGGATGGGCGCGATGCCCGCGGGCACCCCGGCACTGCAGCCGCCCAGCCCGCCCGCGCCGATGATTTCGCGCGTGACCCTGGCCGAGCGCTCGCACTCGGCTGGCGCTGCTGGACCGCACGGCACACCGGCCCATGGGAGCGACTCATCCTCAGCCGCGCGGACCGTCACAACCTTCCTGCCCGTGAGCTTCACGCGCGGCATCCTGTTGGGTGGCCTCGACGCGCCCACCGGTGGACAGTCCCAGTCCAACCCGCACCCGGTGTTGATCCGCCTTTCGGACAACAGCGTCCTGCCCAACCAGTTCCGTGGCGAGTACCGAGAGTGCTTCGTCGTCGCCGCGGGCTATGGCGACATTAGCTCCGAGCGTGCGTACCTGCGCACCGAAAACCTGTCGTGTGTCCGCGCCGATGGCGCGGCGCTCGAAGTCCGCATTCAAGGCAGCGTCTACGGCGAAGACGGCAAGGTGGGAATGAGGGGCCGCTTGGTCACCAAGCAGGGCCAGATGCTCGCCAACGCGCTGCTCGCCGGCGTGGTCAGCGGCATCGGCCAGGGACTATCGACGGCCAACACCAGCTACAGCACCTCGGCGCTGGGCACGATCGCCAGCACGGACAGCAATGCCGAGGCCTACCGCGCGGGCCTTGGGCAAGGCGTAGGCAGGGCTCTGGACCGCCTCGCCCAGTACTACATCCGCCTGGCCGAGAACACGTTTCCGGTCATCGAGGTCGATGCCGGCCGCCAGATCGATGTGGTCATCACCCAGGGCGTGCGCATCGACGTACCCATGACGGCGTCCTCCGCCCGCAGCACACGGCTCGCCGATGCCCCCGAATCCCGCTACCTGGAGGTCACCGACGATGGCGACTACTGATTCTCCCGAAGCCTCGCCGCGCTGCCTGCTCGCCGTCGCGCTGCTGAGCGCACTGTTCACCGGCCTGACGGCTTTTCCGTCGCTCGCCGCCCATGCCGATGAGGCGAAACTGCTGGCCGCCCTGCGCGAGGCTCACCTCGGAACGCGCTTCACCGAGGTCTCGCGCACGGACGTCCAGGGGCTCTACGAGGTCTGGATGAACGGCAACGTGGCCTACGTCGCCTCGGCGAATCCGCGCTACTTCATCTTCGGTCGCCTGTTCGACACGCAGACGATGCGCGATATCACCGGACCCAAGCTCGCCCAGCGCGCCCCGGCACAGCAGGACCGGCTCCACAGCGATGCCGTGTCCGGGACGCCGGTGTCGCTCGATCAACTGCCGCTGGCCGATGCGCTCAAGACGGTGCGCGGCGATGGCCAGCGCAGGATCGCTGTCTTCAGCGACCCGAACTGCATCTATTGCAAGCAGCTCGAGCCTGAGCTGGCCGGCCTGGACAACGTCACGATCTACACCTTCCTCGTGCCGTTTCAAGGTGAGGCTCGGCCCATCGCCGTCTGGTGCGCCGCCGACCGCGACCGGGCCTGGCGCCAATGGATGCTGCAGGGCGACGCGAGCAGCCTCGATTCCGCCGCGCGCTGCGACCATCCGATCGCGCGCAACCTTGACCTGGCCCGCCGCCTGGGCGTGCACGGTACGCCGACGCTCTTGTACGCCGACGGGACACGCACCGATGGCTACGTCGGCCGATCGGTGCTCGAAGCGCGGCTGGCCGCGGCCCTCCAGTCCCTGCGTACACAGAGATAGCCATGAGCGGCTTGCGTCTGCGCGCCTGCATCGTGGCATTGCTGCTGCCGCTGACCGCGTGCGTGAACATGTCGGGGCTGGGCGCCGACTCCGAGTACGCGTGTGCCGCGCCCGAGGGTGTGGCATGCGAGTCGGTCTCGGGCACCTATGCCAACGCAGTGCATCACAACCTTCCGAGCCAACGGCGCCCGCAGGCTGCGCCTGCACAGACGGCGGGGCCAGCACCGTCCCCTGCTGGCTCTGCGAACGCGCCCGGGAACGCAGCTCCGCCGCCGCGCCCAGCGCTGGGGGCGCTGGCCCTCACCGACGCGTCTTCCTTCGCGGCGCACGCCCTACGCTCGCAAGCACGCTACCTGCGCCTGTGGGTCAAGCCGTGGGAGGACATCGACGGCGACCTCTTCGACCAGGCGCACGTCTACGTTCAGGTCGACCACGGCCACTGGCAGATCGACCATGTCCGCCGGCACATCCGCGAGAAGTACTACCCGCTACGCCCGCCTGTCTCCGCCGCCCCCGCGCTCCACAGCGAGCCAGTAGGTGACTCGGACGCGGCCGATGCCGCCGACGCCGGGAAGCCGATCCCGCGCCCGATGGTGACGGATCCTCGCCAATCGTTCCCTTCGCTCGCCTCCCCGCCCACGGCCCGGGGTGCACGCCCGCAGTGAGGTCGCCATGCGCCTGCCTTCCATCTTCGATGCCCTGCCGGATGAGACGCTCGCGGACTTGTTCCCGTTCGGCACGCCAGCGGACACCCCCGCCGAGCAGTTCGCCGGCTGGCTGCCGTATTCGGCTTATCTCGCCGACGAACAGATCTTCGTGAACCGCGAAGGCATGGGCTTCCTGCTGGAGATCATGCCGCAAAGCGGCGCGGACGAGCGCATGGCTGAGGTGCTGGTCTCCCTGTATGCCAACTGCCCGGCGGGCACTGGCTTGCAGTTTCACCTGTTCGCTTCCCCGCACATCCGCCACCAGTTACGCCAGTACACCAACTTGCGCATCGAGGATGAAGACCAGACCGAGAAGGCACGCCTCTTCGGACGGCCCGTGCCCGACGAAAACCTGTTTCGCAAGCTGGCCCGCCGGCGTGTGCACCACCTGCTGCGAGGCACTCAGAGCTCGCTGACCGCGGGTTTTCACTACACGCTACGCGACTTCCGGCTGATGCTCAGCGTGTCGTTCCCGGGCGATGCAAACGACCTGAACCGCCGAGACACCCTGCTGACGCTGCGCGCCTCGCTGGCCGCCACCTTGCGCTCGGCCATGCTGCCCAGCCGCGTCTGCGACGCAGCCGACCTCATCAACTGGTGCGCTCTCTTCACCAACCCGGACCGCATTGCCCACTCCGACGATGCGGACCTGAACTTCGACGACGACCGATGGCTGCACTACGACGACGGTCGCGAGATCCGCGACCAGATCGTCGACTTCGACACCATTCAAGACCCACACCCATCCGGCCTCACGCTCTGGAAGGAGACCAGCGACGAAGTCCTCGAGGCGCGCTTCTACTCGATCAAGAGCTTCCCCGAGCGCTTCGCCTTGTGGCAGATGGGCTCGCTCATCGGAGACCTGATGCAACCGGCCTTGCAGTACAGCGCGCCCTTCCTGATCACGCTGGGCGTGCACACGCTGGACCCGAATGCCACCAAGTCCATCATCACGGCCAATCACGTGCGGGCGACCCAGAACGCCAAGAGCAAGATGGCCGACGTCATGCCCGACGTGCGCAAGAAGCTGGACGACTGGTCGGCCGCTGCCAATGCGATCGACACCGGCGGCAGCCTGGTGAGCCTGTACCACCAGCTCGCGCTATTCACCCACCCGGACAAGGCCGCGGCAGCGCACGAGGCAGCCAACGCGATCTGGCGCGCACGCGGGTTTCAGCTCAACGCGGACGCCTACATGCATCGCCAGGCGCTGCTGGCCAGCCTGCCGATGACGCTGACACCGAGGTTCCACAAGGATCTCGGCAAGATGCGCCGCGTCACGCGCAAGACCATGTCTAACGCGATCCACATGGCGCCGTTGATCGCCGAGTGGCGCGGCACGCGTACCCCCGCGCTCGTGTTCGGTGGACGACGCGGCCAGATCATGACGCTGGATCTGTTCGACAACGACCTGGGCAACTACAACTTCGCGATCATCGGCGCGCCCGGCTCCGGCAAGTCGGTGCTGATGAATGAACTGGCCTGGTCGTACCGGGCCGTCGGCGCCAAGGTCTGGATGCTGGACCTGGGCCGCAGCTTCGAGAAGCTGTGCCGCAAGGCGCGCGGCACCTACATCGAGTTCCGCCCCGATGTGGACATCTGCCTGAATCCCTTCAGCATCGTGCACGACATCAACGAAGACATCGACATGTTAGTGCCGGGAATCGCGAAGATGTGCTCGATGCAGCACGCGCTGGAGGAGGTCCAGTACAAGGCGATCTCGGCGATGGTGCTCAAGCTCTGGAAGGCGCACGGCCAGGATCTCACGATCACGGCCCTGCGCGACGCCTTCAAGACCGGATCGATCGAGGAGCTGGGCGTCAGCGGCGACCAGCGCATCCGGGACCTGGCCATCATGCTCAACCCGTACGCCCGGGGTGGCCAGTACGAGCGCTTCTTCGAAGGACGCTCCAACGTCGACTTCTCGAACGACTTCATCGTCATCGAGAACGAGGAACTCAAGCGCCGTCCGGACCTACATGCAGTGGTCAACATTCTGCTGCTGCACCAGATCACGGGCGAGATGTACCTGACGCGCAACCGGCGCAAGGTGCTCTTCATCGACGAACTCAAGCAGCAGCTCGGCGACATCGGCGCCGACGATCCGGTGAAGGCCGCAGTGGTCGAGGAAGCTGCGCGGCGTGCCCGCAAGTATGGCGGCGCGCTCGGCACGGCGACCCAGAGCGCCGACGACTACTACGGCTCCGCGCAGATGGAGGCCGCGTTCAACTGCTCGGACTGGGTGTTCCTGCTGCGGCAAAAGCCTGAGTCCATCGAGATGCTAGATCGCAAGGGCCGGCTCAGCATGGACGAGCCCAAGAAGCGTCTGCTGAATTCTCTGCGCACCGAGGCCGGCGTGTTCTCCGAGGTCTACATCTCCTCGCCGGTGGGCGAAGGCGTGGCGCGAAACATCCTGGATCCGGCCACCCACCTGCTGTTCTCCAACAAGCTGCAAGACAACGCACCGATCGACGAACTGCGCGCCCAAGGCCTCTCGATCGACGACGCGATCACCGAGCTGCTGCGCCAGCGCGGGCATGCGCTGTGAAGGCCGCGGTGGTGAACGCCCTGATCGCCATCGTCGTATCGGTATTGACGGTCACCGCCGCACTCGCAGCCTACGACCGCTGGGTGCTGCGGCCCTCATTGGTGATCGGTGTGGTCGACCTGCAGGACGTCTACCGCGCCAAGGAGACCCAGTTCACGCAGTTGCTGATGCAGACCGGCAGCGAGGACGAGCGCCAGCAGGCCCTGGCAATGGCGCGCAGCTTCTCTGAACGGCTGCCGGCCGCGCTCGATGAGCTGCCCCGGGAATGCGGGTGCCTGGTGGTGCTGAAGGCCGCGGTCGCGGGTGGTCCGACCGCCGTCGACCTGACACCGGCGCTGCGCAGAAAGGTGGACCTGCCATGAACGCCGGACACGCGCCACCGCCCGTCTGCGCCGCCTCCCCGGCATCCCACGCCCACATCGGCAGCAGCGAGCCGGTCAGGCCGCAATGGCGGCCCCGGCGTCACCGCGACTTGCGGGATCTCCTGCATCACATGCGGCGACGGTGGTTCCTCTACGTGCCGGTCTTTGCGATTTGGGGCTTCGCCTACGCGCGCGTCTTCATCGACCCGACGCCACGCGTGCCTGTGCTGTTCAACTGGACACCCAGCCTTCCCTACCACGTGGCGCTGATGCAGTACGGGCATGCCCCGCTCCAACGTGGCGACCTCATCGTGTTCGCGTTCGCGGGCGAGGCCCAAGTGCACTACCGCGGCCTTCGCGGGCAGCCGTTCTTCAAGAGGGTGCGCGGCCTGCCAGGCGACGTCGTATCGGTACAGGACCGCGTCGTCCTCATCAACGGAGAGCCCGTGGGCGTCGCCAAGACCCACGCGCACGACCGCCATCCGCTCGCACCGATCGCGCCGATGGTCATCCCCCCTGGGCACTACTACGTGCAGGGCACGAGCCCCGACAGCTTCGACTCGCGTTACCACGAGAGCGGACTGGTGCGGGCCGAACAGGTACTGGGCGTCGTGGTGCCGATCTTCTGAGGAGCCGGGCATGACATGCACCCGATGGCATTGCCTGCTGATGCTGAGCCATTTCCTGGCTGCGGGCGGCGCCATGGCGCAGACCAGTCCGGCCTTCGGGCCGCTGCCTGGCGCACAGGCCAGCTCGGGCGCGACACCCGCCGTTGACAGCATGCCCCTGGCGGACTACCTCGGGCTGCTGCAGGGAATCGCACCCGCGGCTGAAGCCGGTGCGCGCACGTATCTTGCGGCCATGCAGCTGCGCTGCCGACGCACGCTGTCCACCGACGAGTTGCGGCGCGCAGTCGCCCAGGGCGAAGGCAACCCGGTCCTCATGGGCCTGATCCGCGCAGTCCACACGAAGGACACGGGGGCACGCGATCGCTGGATCGCGCAGCTGCCCTGCCTGTCGGGAGTCGCCCGATGAAGGCGGCAGTCCCCACCGTCTACGCAGTTCTGGCCGCGCTCGCCAGCATGTGCGCGCAAGCGACCGATCTCGGCACGCTCGGGCCGACCTACGACATCGTCGAACCGCATCTGCTGCAGATGATCGAGCAGCGCCTGCGCGAGAAAGAGCTCAGCGGCGAACTCACGCGAATCGAGCAGGAGGCCCGCCAGCACGGCACGGACGCCGTGCGCCATCCCCCGTCGCTCGCGAACGTGCGGACGACGCATTCCGCCCGGACCTTCTTCTACGACCCGACCTACACGCTGGAGCGCAACCTCCTCGGGGCCCAGGGAGAACTGTTGTTCGCGGCCGGCACCCAGGCCAATCCGCTCGATGTGGTCTCGCTGTCGCGCCGCTTGCTGTTCTTCGATGCGCGCGACGCCCGCCAGTTGCGCCACGCACGCGAGTTGATCGCGCACTACCAGGGCAAGGTCAAGCCGATCCTGACCGGAGGTTCCTATCTGGACCTCATGAAGTCGTGGCGCATGCCGGTCTACTACGACCAGCAGGGACTGTTGACGCGGCGCCTGGGCATTACGCAGGTGCCGGCCCTGGTTTCGCAGGAGGGCCGGCGGCTGCGCATCGACGAGATACAGGTGCCGCGATGAAGACCTCCACATTCCCGCACATCCCGCGGTGGCTCGCCGGGCTGGTGCTGGCCCTGACCGCCTCGGCCGCCTGTGCCACGACCTGCACCGGCAAGTTCCCCAACCCCATCACCGACATCTGCTGGTCCTGCATCCTGCCCATCAGCATCGGCGGCGCGCGCATCGGCAATTTCGGCGACCAGGAAGACATCGACAACCCGTCCAGCCCGCTGTGCACCTGCGGGGTCAACCCGGTGATCGGTCTGGCGATCGGTTTCTGGGAGCCCGCGCGGCACGTCGAGGCGGTACGCAAGCCCTTCTGCCTGGCCTCGCTGGGCGGCATCGATCTGGATCCAGGCATCCCAGCGCCCGGGGCCGCGCGCTTCACGCGGCCCGAGGCCGATGGCGACGGCGGCAGCTTCTACCAGGCCCACTTCTACGTGAACCCGGTCCTGTACTACCTGGAAGTCGTGACCGACTTCCCGTGCCTGGAACGCGGTTCCTTCGACCTGGCCTACCTCACCGAGGTCGACCCGCTGTGGGCCGACGACGAGCTCACGCTGATCCTCAACCCGGATGCGGTGCTGTTCGCCAATCCTGTGGCCATCGCTGCCTGCGCCGCAGACTGCGTGGCCGCGTCGATGGGCTTCGGCATCCGCGAGATGTTCTGGTGCGCGGGCTGCCAGGGCGGCCTGTACCCCATGAACGGCCATGTGCCTTACCACATGGGTGGCGTGCGCACCGCGGCGCTCATCGCCCAGCGCCTGACCGCAAAGATGCACCGCGAGCTGATCGCCTGGGGCTGGCATGGACAGGCGGGCCTGTGCGGGCCCTACTTCGCGCCCGTGATGGACAAGGCGGCCTACAAGACCCAGCTCACCCACCCGATTCCGAACACCGGCAAGGAAGCCGGCAAGTGCTGCCAGCCCTTCGGGCGCCAGACCGTCACCTGGGGCGCCGGCAAGGAGTATCCGGTGCGCGGCGAGGACTTCGCCTTCCTGTTGTTTCGCAAGAGGAACTGCTGTGTCGGCTACTGAGCTGCCTACGCTCCTTCGCCGCATGCTGGCCTTGAGCCTGGCTGCGGCCGGCATCAACGCGGTCAGCGCCGCCGGTCCGGCCAGCCCCGTGGTCACGCAGGCCGACATCGAACGCGCGCGCCGCGACCAGCCCACGATCGGCGATCAGGACATCGAAGCCGCACGTCGCAAGCACCGCCCGCACGACGGGCCGGCGCTCCAAGCACCGCCCGCGAGCCCCCGCATCGACGCCTTGCCGCAACCTGTGACCCGCACGCCGATCGACCTCGAAGCCTTGGCGCGTGGCTATGCTTCGCAGCTAGACGCGATGCAAGCCGCCCAGGGCCTGGCCAGCAGCCCCGGCCTGTTCGTCTTCGTCAGCCTGTCGATGCCGCGGCCAGCGCTGCAACGCCTGATAGACCAGGCAGCACGCGCGCGCGCCTCGGTGATCCTGCGCGGATTCGCCAATGGTTCGCTACGCGAGACCGTCGCCCAGGTACAGCCTCTGATCGGCGAGCGGCAAGTCGCTGTGCAGATCGACCCGCAGGCCTTCGACCGCTTCGCGATCACGCGCGTGCCGAGCTTCGTGCTGGTGCGCGACGGAACACGCCCGATCTCCTGCGCCGCCGGCACCTGCCCGCCGCCGGAGGGCTTCCTGCGCACCGCAGGAGACGTCAGCCTGGACTATGCGCTGGAGCACATGCAGCGCGCAGCGCCGGAGTTCCGGGCCGAGGCGTCCGGATTCCTCGCCAGGCTCGGACGGTAGGGAATCCGACATGGCCGTGGGGCGCGCCTTCGTCTGGTTCACGCTGGCCTGCTTCGTCACGACCCAAGTCGGCGCACAGGTGGGCCCGCATGCAGAAGGCACGGCCGCAGGCCAGGCGGCCAACCCAGTGATCCGCGACAACATCACCACGCCCGGTGTCACGTCGGTGGTGCCAGGCTATACCACGACGCCCCCCGAGCGGGGCTACTACGGGCAGCCGAACCTCTCGGGCCAGACCAGCGCCCGGCTCGCGGCCTGCGCACTCACCCCAATCGACCCTGTCTGCCAGGCCCTGCTCGGCGCCCGGGCCTCGGCCAACACGCCACGCGAGCCGGTCTCGCCCTATGACCCGGCTGTGCTCAGTGCGCGGCGTGTCGCGGCCAATCCTTCTAGCGCGCTGGAAGACATCGCAAGCTTCTACAGCGGCTGCCAGGTCGACACCGTCGCCACGCCTGCCGCCGAGTCCCGCACCTGCCGGCAGTACAGCGGCGCGACATCGCAGACCTGCGCACGCACGCTCTCCGTGTCGATCTCGCGCACAAGCAGCTGCTCACCGGGTGAATGGTTCGCGCAAGCGGCCTCGGGCAGCGTTGCCTTGGCGGTGCAATGCAAGCCGGACCAGCCCGCCTCCCAACAGCGCATGCGGGTGACCAGTGGAGGCGCCCCGGTCGGCTTCTTCGACCTCGACATGACGACTGCGCTTGTGTTCCCCCAGATGATCGCCCCGCCGCCAGGTGGCGACTGGTGGGGAGGTGGCCGCAATGCCTTCTGGGTCGCCCGCAACCAATGCACCGGCGACGAGTGCCGGCTGACCGGGTTCATTGCCCAGGAGTATCGCCAGGTCTGCTCAGGCGGAGGTGGCGATGCTGACGACATGAGCTGCACCAGCGAGCGGCCGTTTCTGGAGGCCTATGGCGCATGCCCAGCGGGCACGCAAAGCGGCGATCAGATCGCCTATACCACCGGCTCGGGTGGCGATGCAGGCGAGACCCAGACGACGTCCCTTGTGGAGGGGCAGTGCTACGCGCCCAGTACCGATCCCAACGACGCGCCGGGCCAGGACGTCACCGGCACGCTCTCGGGCCCCTACTGGCGGATGAGCAGCGCTCGCCCCATCGTCGGGTTCCGGTTGAATCCGCTGTACGGGTACATCGCGCAGATGACGCTGAGCTACGAGCGGCCCCACACGACCGCCGGCGAGACCGACCAGTGGGACGATCAGTGCCCCACCCTGGAAGGTGACAGGCGCTGCGCCGTTACGGGCACAGCCCGCTGCGTCGATGGTCCAGCCACGAAAAAGATCGACGGGGCGACCGTTACCCGCGCCTGCTGGCGCTACGAAACCTCCTTGTCGTGCCGGTTCGGCACCGCTACGGACGAGTGCGCGCCGCTGGCCGCCTCGGGCTGCACGCCATCCGGAACCGTCTGCCGCCAGGTCAACCCCGCCACCGGCGTGTGCGACATCGCCGAGAACACCTACAGCTGCCCCGTGGCCCCCGGCTCCACCGTCAAGGCGCGCAACTGCCCCACGGACGTCTTCTGCATCGCGGGCAGCTGCTTCAACACCACGTACACCAACGACGCTGACTTTGCGCGGGCGATGTCCTTTCTGGAGGCAGGGCGCGAAGCCGCCGTGTACCTGGACACGGACAACCTGCAAGTCTTCAAGGGCGAAGCGAACCGGTGCCGAGACCGGCTGGTGAAGGACTGCTGCATGTTGGACTCGGCGGGCAGGGGCATGACCAACCAGAGCATGTTCGGCGTGGGATCGCGTCTGGTCTATGACGCGCTCATGAATGCCGGCAACCGCCAGTTCCTGTACCAGGGCATGCAAGCACTCCTGTTGGGTGGGGGCTTCTCCGGCAGCTTCAGCAGCTATGGTGTGACCGTAGCCGTCAATGGCGCTGCCCTGCCAACAGGATCCGCCGTGCTCTACACCGGCGAGAGCGTTCTCATCGCCTTCGATCCCTGGAGCTTGGCGATCACGATCGTCCTCTACAGCGTCATGTCGGCCCTCTCCTGCGACGAGGAGGAAGGCAAGCTCGCCATGAAGGAAGGCGCAGGGCTGTGCCACACGGTAGGCACCTACTGCTCCTCCTGCGTTCGCGTGCTCGGCAGGTGCGTCTCCTGCATCACGAACACGACCAGCAAATGCTGCTTCAACTCGGTCCTGGCTCGGGTCATCAACGAGCAGGGTCGGCTGCAGGTGCTCAAGTCGTGGGGCACGGCGAGAACACCCGACTGCTCCGGCTTCACGATTGCCCAACTGCAGGCACTCGACTTCGCCAGCATGGATCTCACCGAGTTCTATGCGTCCATCGTTCCGAACCTGCCCAACGCTGAAGCCATTCGCGCCGGCAACGTCGGCCGGGCTGGCAACTGCTACTACGGCGAGGGGAGATGCCAGTGAAGCCCCTTGTGTCCATCGCATGGGGGCTGACGCTGCTCGCCGGTGCCGGCGCTGCTTGGTCCGATGTGCCCGTGCGCGCACCGGTGCCCGACGCGCGCGCCGTCCTGCTCTCGGCGCTGCAATCCGCGGACGGCACGGCTTACGGTGTGCTCGCAGGCGAGATCGCCGATGCGATCACGAAGCGCTTCGAGGCCACCTCCCCCATCTACCTCGACGTCTCCACCGAGAAGCGCTATCGGCAGACCGGTTGCGCCCGGCTGAAGGTGTTGCTCTGGCAGGAGGGTGTGCGTCTGCCCGAGGCGAAGATGCCGCGCAAGCAGACGATCGAGTTCGGGATCAACTACTGCCTCGACGGCTTGCCGCCGAAATCCTTGTTGTGAGGCGGCGGTGAGCGCAGCGCCTGCCGTCTATCTTGCCGCCACGCTGGGCCTGCTCGGTGTCATGGCTCCAGGCGCGCCCTGGGCACAAGGCACAACGGCCACGTCGGCACGCGAAGCCATGCCGCGCTCCTACTGGTCCGACCGCTGGCGCGGCTGGCACTTCTACGAAGATCCGCACGCCGAGGAGGAGGTCGACCGCCGGCAGGCGCCGGCCCCTCATGCGCCACCCGCGGCACCGTCACCGGCGCGTGCGCCCGAACTGATCGAGTTCGAGCGCCTGCAAAAGACCCTCGAGGATTACCGGAACATCGCGGTCATGCGGCCGAGCGAAGCCAATGTGCGGCGCTACATGGAGCTCGAGGCCCAGGTCGTCAACCGGGCCTCCTACTTCGCGGATGTTGCCCAGCGCGTGGCCTGGGCCACGCCCGAGCTCGACCCCACCCTGCAGGGGCGGCCCGTCAACGCCCAGGCCCTGGAGGTGTTCGAGCGGCAGCAGCGCACCGACCGCTCCGCGTCGGTGGCAGCGCTTGGCAACGATCACGTGCTGTTCTTCTTCTTCAGGAGCGACTGCCCCTACTGCCACGCGTTCGCGCCGACGCTGCAGGCCTTCCAGGCCCGGCATGGGATCCAGGTGGTGGGGGTGAGCGTAGACGGTGGGCCGATGCGGGGCTTTCCGAACGCCCGCACCGACAACGGCATCGCCACCACGCTGCGCGTCACGCAGGTCCCGGCGGTCTTCCTCGCGCAGCCCTCCACCGGAAAGATCACCCCGATCGGCACGGGCGTGCTGTCGGAGTCGCAGCTGCTGGAGCGAATAGCCATCGTCTCGTCGCCTGCGGGCGAAGCCATGCTGCCCAGTGCCACGCATCGCCTGGCCCTGCCCTAGGAGGCTCTCGATGTTCGTCGCGGTCCGTGGTTCCGTCGCCCGCAAGGCTGTTGCGCTCGCTGCGGCGCTGGCGCTGCTAGGCGCCTCGATGCCGAGCCGCGCCGACCTGAACAGCGAGGTGAACGACATGTTCAACAACCTGGGGGCCATCGGGAACTACACAGCCCCGGGCGCGTTTCGCGGGCAGACCTACAACACCTACACCGGGGGCAGTCTGATGATGCGCTCGCCGAACAAGGTCTACCAGTTGGCGGCGGTGCAGTTCCCCAGCGCACGGGCGGGCTGCGGCGGGATCGATGTCTTCGGCGGGTCGTTCTCGCACATCTCCGCCGAAGAGTTCAAGAACATGCTGAGGAACATCACGGCGGCCCTGCCGGGGATCGCGTTTCAGTTGGCACTCGAGGCCGTCTCGCCCCTGCTCGGGGGGCTGACCAAGTGGGCCAAGGGGCTGGAAACCTGGATCAACAACGCCCGCATCAATTCATGCGAAACGGCGAAGGCCATCGTGAGCACGGCGGCCGAGGCTGTGGGCTACAGCGCGCAGGAGAGCTGCGCCGACCTGGCGATCGAACTGGGCATGGAGAGCGACCGCGACTCCGCTCGCCGGCGCTGCTCGACCGACCGCCCGAGCATCCTGTCATCGGCCCGGTCCTCGGGCGACGCCAACGTTCGCAACAAGGCGCCCTTCGTCGGCAACCTCACATGGAAGGCGCTGCAGTACACGGGCGCCTTCTTGAGCGACCCCGAGCGCGAGCTGATCATGAGCATGGTGGGCACCGTCATCTACTACCCCGAGGAATCGGGCCGCGACCCGGAGCCGGTTGCACCCACGCTGACTTCGATCAGCCAGCTCCTGTACGGTCAGGCAGCAGGGTCGGGCACCGACGTCATCCAGCACCTGTTGCGCTGCAACGACTTCACCGCCTGCGACGCGGTGTCGCTCAACACCGCCTACAACCACACGCCCTTCACCGCGCGCGTCGAGACCATGATGCGTTCGATCGCGCAACACATTGCAACGCGGACCCCGATCCCCAACAACTCGGCCGAGGTCGGCTTCGTCAACCAGACCACGGAGCCGGTCTACAAAATGCTCTCGGTCGGAACGAGCATTCCGGGCTCGGGCCTGGCCGACAGCCTGATCGGCCAGTACCGCGACGTGATCGCCGCCGACTACGCCTACGTCTTCTTCGAGCGCAACCTGCGGCTCGGGATGGCGGCCCTAGCGAAGGACTACACGCTGCAACAGACCCAGCGCGACCACGCCAACCAGATCCGCCAGCGCGCACAAGGCGTCCTGCTGCAGCTCTCCCAGGAGAAGAACCTGCTGTACCAGAAGGTCGGCTCGTTCCGTGCCGTCGCCAGCCATCTGGAACAGCTCGAGCGCCAGTTGCGCTCGAGCATGCCGCAGCATGTGATGGACATGCTCGGCCAACAGGGTGCCTACATGGCGCGCTGAACGTGGCGCACTGAACACGGCTTAGACATCGCACCCCGGAGGCCGACGTGTGGGAGATCTATGCATACCAGAACGCCGACAGCCTCTTCGGCGTCTTCAACGCGGCTGCGGCCATTCATGCCTCCAGCGACTACACTTCGGCCGTCGCGGCGGTGACCTTCTGTGGATTTGTCGCCGCGCTGATCGCGTACGCCTTCGCGCCCGAGATGCTCCACGGATGGAAGTGGCTCGCCTCGGTGGTGCTGGTCTTCGGCATCCTGATCGTGCCCAAGGTGAGCGTGGGCGTCGTGGACAAGACCGGTGGCTCGGCAGTCAAGGTCGTCGACAACGTGCCGTTCGGCGTTGCGCTGCTCGGCAGCTTGACCAGCACGATCGGGCACACGCTCACCGGGCTCTTCGAGACTGCCTTCCGGGTGATCCCGGGCGTCGGAGCCCTACCCACCGAGCTGAGCTACCAGCACAACGGGCTGATGTTCGGCAACCGGCTGATTCGCGGGACCGGCACCGTGGTGTTCCAGGATCCGGCTTTTCGCACGGACCTGGTGAACTTCATCCACAACTGCACGACCTACGACCTGATCGATGGCACGCTCGACCCTGCGGCCTTCTCGACGTCGGACGACGTGTGGGCGCTGATGGCCTCGCCGAACCCCGCCCGCTTCAGCACGCTCGCGGCCGCCAGCGGCAGCGTTGGCGTGGACACCTGCCCGAACGTGTACATGAGCCTGAACGGCAGGCTGCCGGCGCAGCTCCAGCGCATTCAGGGGCGGCTCGCCTTCCAGCTCAACCCGACCCTGCCCGGCACGGCAGCCGCCGCGGCGATCGCCGGACAGATCCAGCAGGCCTACCTGAAGAACAGCATCGCCAATGCGTCTACGACGGCCGCGGACATCATCCGGCAGAACGCGATGCTCAATGCCGTCGAGGATACGGGCAAGATCGTCGGGCAGAAGGTCAACGACCCCGCCGCGATGGTGCTGGCCGTCGGCCGTGCCCAGGCCGTGGCCCAGATGAACGCCTCCTGGCTCAACTACGGGAAGGTGGCCGAGCAGGCGCTGCCGGTCTTCCGCAACGTGATCGAGGCGGTGACCTATGCCATGTTTCCGCTCTTCGTGCTGCTGCTCCTGCTCACCAGCGGACGCGAAACGATGATGGCCTTCAAAGGCTATGCCTCGATCCTGATCTGGATTCAACTTTGGCCGCCGCTCTACGCGATCCTGAACTACATGGCCTCGATCTACGCAGCCTACGACCTGGCGGCTGCAGCGGACCTGGGCACTGGCGCCAAAGCCCTGGCGCTGCAGACGTCCTCGGTGATCTACTCGCGTGCGCTCTCGGGCGAGGCCATCGTGGGCTACCTGGCGATCAGCATTCCCTTCGTGGCCTGGGCCGCATTGAAAAGGATGGAGAACTTCGGGACCGCCCTCGTGGGCGGATTGTCAGGCCTGCAGGCAATGATCTCGGGTTCGACAGCGGCATCGACGGTGGGCAACACGTCGCTGGGCAATGTGTCGATGGACCAGATGCAGCTTGCTCCGAACCGGACGTCGGCATTCATGTCGAACTGGCAGCACGATCTCTCCGGCAATACGTTCTCGTCAAACGCCCTCACCGGACGGACAGCGGTGAGCTTGCTTCGCAACCAAGGCTTCGCCTCGCGGGTCGTGTCGATGCGCGTGTCCGAGCAGGACCTGCAGGACGCAAGCCGCCAGGCCGATGCTGCGCGCAACGAAGCGGTAGCAGCCAGTACCGAACGCTCCGCGGTGCTGGCCGAGGCATTCACGAAGGGCGTGGCGAAGCTGCGGACGTTCCGCAGTAGCCAGGGCTCCGCGTCGAGCAGCTTCGAGCAGTTCGGCGAGACGCTCAACAGGCTGGATCAGGTCAGCAGGAGCGTTGCCGACTCCACCGGACTGACGCAGGCGCAGGTCGCGCGCATTGCGCTTGGTGCGTCCAGTCGCCTAGGCGTCAATACTCCCGTCCTCAGCCTCCAAGGAAACGCAACGGCGGAGAAGACCTACGCATCCGGTCTGTCGAAGGCCGAGCAGCAAGCTCTTGCCTCCATGACGAGCGAACAACTGGCAGAGTTCAAGCAGTTCGGGGACCGAGCGTCGCGCGACAGAAGCTTCGTAAGCATCGTCGCCAGTGACGCGCGCGAGGCACAGGATCTCTCAGCGCGCCTTTCTTCGGCGACGGCACGATCGGAAAGAGCCGATGCCACCCTCGCAGAACGAAGCGCCTTCTCGGAACGGATTTCCGCCGCCTACGAACGCGGCGAGACGATCGCGATCGACATCGCCCAAGATCCCCATAATCTGGCGATGTTCACGCGCTATGCGGAGCAGTACGGCAGCAATAGCGCGTCGGCGCGCATGTTGATGGAGGCGGAACTGGCCAGACAGTCTCTGCGGCCCCAGCGCTTCTTCTCGGATGGAACTGCGGTTCCCACGAGCTTTGGCGAAGTCGCTACCCAGCATCAGCGCGACGCCAGCAGCCCAACGCTCACGCCCGACGTCAGTGCGCGCCATCGTGCGAACGACGGCGAAATTCGTCGATTTGGCGGCGCCTCGCGTCCCGTGTCGCGGACAGAAGCACAGCCCCAACTTAGGGATGAGGTTCGCACCGAGGGCGACCGCATCCGCGCGACCACATCTTCCGACCAGACAGCGTTCGAGCGCAAGGCTGAGATCACGACGACTCCAGACGGCACTATTGCCTCCGAGCGTCCACTGATGAAGCAGGCGGGCAAGCAGGTCAAGGAGGATGCAGCTTCACTCATAGAAGATGCCAAGAAGGCGGTAAAGGACGCGCTCGGAAAGTGAACAACTTAGACGTTCTTGTCGGCATCGAACATCTGGTTTCCATGTTCAGTCCGCGGCGGCTTCATGAAGGGCATGTGTCCTTCATCACGCCAGTAGTTCGCAGCGATATCCCGGCTTGACGTTCCCAGCCCTCCGGGGATTGGCTCCGATTCCTCTTCGGTTTGCAGCGGACGATTGCATTGCTGCCTGCCAATCTGCGAGAGCCCACCGCCGATCGCCCCGCCGAACAACGCACCCACGCCCATCAGGACAATTCGCACGCCCCAGTCCTCGTCCGGGGCAGAGAGGAGCCCGAGGCCGATGCCCAGAAACATAAAGAAGGTGAAGATGGCTCTTCGCACGAGATTCGCCCTTCGATCATCTTGCACCATTCTCAGGTGCAATCAAGGGCGCGTCACGCAATCAGTCGGATTGCGCGACGCACGGTCGCCGCCGATTCGTGCATCGGGCGAACCAACTTCCTGCCGCCGGATCCCAACCAAAGCCTGCGCGAACTGGCTCAGGACACTGCAATCGAGACATTCGTGGCGACCGCTTCGACGCCGTTGCGAAGTCGAAGTCCGGGGCCGGAGGCACTGTCGAGCCATGCCGTGTTGGCCTGTGCCCGTACACCGAGACGGGATCATCCGCTTTGTGGAGAATCCCGCTGACCTCATCCTCCCTTTCCCCTCGCCCATAGGGCGTGGCAAGATCCGTCAGAAACCATGCAACGGGTGGGTGGATACAGGTCGGCGGGCCAAGCGATCCACTCTTTCGCCGCACGCGCCACATTCTCGGGACCAGCGAGGCAATCTGAGGAGACCAGCGATGCCGATCGTGTTTGTCCACGGGGTCAACAACCGCGATGGGGCGGCCTATCAGGAGAACGAAGCCGGCCGGAACGGCTTCCTGCGCGAGATCGTCGCCCCCGCCTTGGGTCTCAAGCCGGACAAGCTGCAGATCCTGAGCCCCCACTGGGGGAAGTTCGGCGTTCAGTTCGCGTGGAACATGGCGGTGTTGCCCGAGCCGGGCGACAAGTTCGAGACCTTTGGCTGGGACGCCGAATCGGGGGCGCGGGGGCGTGTGACCGACCTACTCGCGCAGTCACAAGCATCCGGCGACATCGTGGCGGACGCGCAGCGGAACTTCCCCGAGGCCGTGGATCTTCTGTACGCATCGGCGATGGCTGGCGCCAAGTCGGAGGATGAGGCACGTGACCTGGCCCGCTCCTACCTGCTCAGTGCCGAGTACGCGGACAAGAATCCCCACCCCGGCTGGCTCGCGAGGGCGACAGGCGACAACTTCGCCGATCAGCTGAACTACGCAGCGGATGCGAGCCGGGAAGAGAGCTTCGGCGCGGGGGGCATCCTCGACTCGCTCAAGGAAGGGCTCTCGCGACTGGTCAGTGCCACGCCCGACGCCACGACAGCACTGGCTGGCCGCCTTCTGCGCAAGAAGCTGAACGCGACCGTAACCCGCTTCGCGGGCGACGCCTTCGTCTACCTCGCGCGGCGCGGCACTAAGGAGGCGCCCAACGCGATCGTCACGACAGTGCTCGACGCCTTGCGCGCTGCACTGGCAGCGCGCACGACGGAAGACGACAAGCTGGTCGTGATCGCGCACAGCTTTGGCGGCGAGATCATGTACGACATCCTCACCCACTTCGACCGCACAATCCCAGTGGACTGCTTGATCACTGTCGGTTCGCAGGTTGGCCTCTTCGAGGAGATGAAGCTCTACGTTGCCAGCCGGCCCGAAGTTCCGCCGGATCCGCCATCGGGGAGGGTCCCTCGGCCCGATTCGGTGACCCGTTGGCTCAACGTGTTCGACACCAACGACGTGCTGAGTTATCGCCTCGAGCCGGTTGTGAGTGGCGTGCACGACTTCCACTATGACACCGGGTACAGCTTGCTCAGCGCACACGGCGGCTACTTCATGCGCCCGAGCTTCTACAAGCGCCTAGCCGCGCGGCTCGAGAGGATGATCGAGCCGTGACGCTGCTCCACGACGCGTCCCAACCAGGCCAGCCAGGCACACATGTACTGGCCATCGGGGTCGGGAGCTACCCTCACTTGCTGGGCGGCAGTGGCATGCTCGCGAACAAGCCGCTCGGCCTGAAGCAGCTTCAATCGCCACCCGTGTCGGTGAAGGCGATCGTGGACTGGTTCCTTGCACCTGCCGTCGCACCCGGTATCGTAGGGTTCTCCAATGCAGCGGCACCTCTGGCATCCGTGGAGGTGCTGGCATCGGCGACGGCGCCGGTCGTCATCGATGCCCCTGCTGGGCCCGTTGCGGTCGCCGCCGCGTCCAGACAGAACATCCAGGATGCGTTCGAGGATTGGCTGGATCGCACAAAGAGCCACCCGGACAACATCGGCGTGTTCTATTTCTGCGGTCACGGGTTCATGGCTTCGGACCACTACCTGTTAGCCGAGGACTTCGGACGGAGCAAGACGCAGCCGTGGGCGCAGGCTTTCGACATCTCGAACACCATTCGTGCGGTCGAGCGCGAAGTGGCCGGCACGGTTTTCTACTTTATCGACGCGTGCCGGGAGATTGCGCGCGACGTGGCGATGTCGCTTGGGGCGCAACCCAACGCGCTGCTGTTCGTCGACCTGGCCAAGAAGGTCGTTCGCAAGTCGGTGACCGCGATCTATGCCACCGGCGAAGGCGAGCTGGCCTTCGCTCCACAAGGCGGACAAGTGTCGCGCTTTACCTCGGCACTGCTGTGTGCCATGTCCGGCTTCAGCGGCATCAAGGCATCGGGGTCCGCAACCTGGAACGTGGATGGCGAAGGCATCGCGACGGCCGTCCGCCAGTTGCTCGAGTACGACGCCCTCGAAGGGGCCGGCAAGGCCGGTACCGGCAAGCAGGTCAGCGAACAGTCTGTACAGGGCAGCTCCGTACCGCTCTTGCGGCTCGCCTCGACGCCAAAGGTAAAAGTCTGGCTCGACCTGACACCGACACACCGGCGCGCACTGTATGAGCTGTACCTGCTGTCCGCGAAGGGCGGTCGGGTCTGCCAGACCCTAGTCGATCAGGTCTTCAGGATCGAGGTGCCGCGAGGCTTCTACGAAGTGGGTGCGCAAGACCCGTCGGGAACCCTGCCGGCAGTGCTGCACGCCGAAGAGGACCTGGTACCGCCGATCTATGCACTAACGATGCACTCCCAACCATGAAGCAACTGACTGTCCGCCTAGCTTATGCCAGTTCAGACTTCGGGAGCCGGCGCGGACCGGAAGGTGGTCTGGCTTTACCCGTGAAGGCGCTGGACGCGGATGGCTCGGTGCTGGCCGAGGGCGCCACAAGTGTCGACCGCCCTGCGACGCTAGAGCTGCCGGGCACGACGGACATGGCCTTCGTTCGACTCACCTGGCCGTCCGGGCACACCGAGACACAGCGAGTCGGGTTGGCTTCGCAGTCCCAGGCCACGGTAACGTTCAACGACAGCCGCATTGCGTTCAATGAGTGGGCGGCATGGGCGATTCCGAAGCTCAACCCCAAGACGCCGTTGGCCATTGCGCGCGGCGACGTTGACTTGGGCCTCGACCGCTTCGACCAGGTGTGGCTTCGCCTGTGGAAGTTCTCGCAGAGCGGCTGGACACTGGAAGAGCTGAAGCCGGAAGCCACCTTCAGGAACGACGCTGCATGGCAGCTGGACCTGACCTTGGGCCCATATGCCTGGATGCTTCAGATCGGTGGCTCCAAGGTCGTCTGGCGCTTTGTGTCGCTCCCGGGTGGCGGACCTGCGCGTGTCTTGATCACGCCGAAGGACTCGACCGATCCGCGCGCCGATACGCTCAAGGTCGTGGTCACCAGCTTTCGCGCCGACGCCGAAACACTGCTGGAGTTTCTCGCGCGCGACGCGATGCGCGCCGCCGCCGCCCTCGCCGGGTCGGAAGCACTGGCGCAGGAGCTGTTCGCCCACAAGTTTCAGGATCCCGTCTCCGCCATCGCTGGTGCGTACTATCTGCTGCGCGTCGGCGCCTGGCAGCTCGTTCCGCTGCAGTGGTACGAGAATCTGTCGCAGAAGTTCGCGTGGTTGCCCGATGCGGCGATCATCCACTGCGTCCGTCTGCTCCGCGACGGCGCTGACACCCGATCCGCGCTTCGCGCAGAAGACCTGTTCGCCCAGTGCATCAAGCGCGGCTGGCCGGTTTTTGCCGAAGGTGTGGCGCTGCTGCAGGAGGCTTCGGGCTTGCTGCGCGTCGCCTTGGATCGCTCCGGAAGCGAGTTGATCAAACGCGTGCAGGGCCTGGGGGCCGCGAAGGCATGGGCGGGTGCAGCAGCCAGTTTCTACGGCCGTACACCGGACGCGCCGAGCATCTTGCAATGGGTCGGCAAGCCAAGTGCGCCAAGGCGCAAGCGCTTGGACCCCGCATTGAGGGTGGCGCGGCCGCGACGCGCACGCAGCCTTGGGATCACACTCAGTTTCTCGGAAGGTGCCCCCGTCGGTTCATTGTCCGAGGCTCCCTCCGATCGGCCCCGGAAGAGGCCGGCGGAAGAAGAGTTCGTCTTGGGCAGCATCACTCGCTAGACCGTCACCCCCACCCGCCCCGCGTGTGGGCACCCAGGCCGCGCGGCCGCTCCGGGAAGCGACATAGGCAACTTGCGCGAGATGGCGCGCCGCTCGGCGACGCCACATTGCTCGATTGCTTCATATGTTTCATATACTTCGATTAATGCGTATACTACGCATAGTGGAGTCGAAAACCCGGAGTGCCTCATGACCACCCTCGAACGCGTCCGGCAGGTCTTGCCGCCCTCGATGTCGCCCCAAGAGATTGAGATGGCCCGCGCAGCACAGCGCTGCATCATGGAAGCGCTGGATCACTCGCGCGCCGCGACCATCACCTTGACGACGACCGACGGCAGCCATCCCACGGTCGAACTGCCTCCCGCCGCTCTGAAGTTGATCGGCCAGCTGTTGGGAGCCATGAGCGAAGGCCGCCCCATCACACTGATGCCCTCCAAGCAGGAGTTCAGCACCGTGGAAGCCGCGAACTTCCTCAACGTCTCCCGTCCCTTCGTCATCAAGGAGATCGAGGAGGGCCGTCTACCCCACCGAAAGGTCGGCACGCATCGAAGGGTGGCGTTTGAGGACCTCGTCGCCTATGCACGTGAGATGCGCAAGCGCCAGGAGCACGCGCTGGAGCGCATGGCGGAGAACGCCCGAGAGCTAGGGCTGGACTACTGAAATGGCAGGCTACGCACGCTATACGGCGCTGCTCGATGCGTGCGTGCTGCATCCCATGGCCATGGCCGATGCCCTGATGAGCTTGGCCAGTACTGGCATCTTCGCTGCGAAGTGGACCCGCGCCATCGAGGCCGAGTGGGTCGCATCGGTCGAAGAGCGCCGTCCTGACCTCAAAGGACGTCTGGACTATCGCCGCGACCAGATGCGAGACGCTGTGCCTGACTGGGAGGTCAATGAACAGGCCTGGCGAGCGCTCGCGAACGGCTTGGTACTGCCGGATCCCGGCGACGTGCACGTACTCGCAGCGGCCTTGGCGGGACACGCGGACTGCATCGTCACCGCGAACACGCGCGACTTCCCCGTGGACGTGGTTGCCCCGCTCGGCATCGAGATCATCCACCCGGATCAGTTCGTCGTCGCGCAGTGGGATCTCAACCAGCTGGTCGCCGTCGCCGCCTTCAAGCGAATGCGCGCGCGCTGGAAGAAGCCACAGGCCACCGCAGAAGACTTTGCTGCTGCGCTTGAACGCGGAGGCATGCCAGCCACCGCACAAAGACTGCGAGAGGCCGCCGAGTTGATTTGACGCTATAGCCGACAGGCGAAGCGGCCGGACACGCTCAGGGGGAGTAGACCAACAACATGCTGCTGAACCATTTGCCCATCACGTTTTCGACGACTCGGTTCGAAGGCTTCCAGGTTCCCTACGTCGGCAAAGACGAACTAAAGGCGCTTCGCACACGCTTGTTCAAGACTCACTTCGTGTTGCGTAATGGCGACCGCGTGCTTCTGTTCCCCTATGCCGCAGAGACGACGGCGGAAGGTCAATCGATCGAGCTCGACACGGTCAAGGACTTCGGGATAGCCAAAGCGCTGGCTCGGCAAGCGCTCCTGCGCTCGTTCTTCAAGCACAACCGCAGCATCTCGGGCGTTGTTCCGGTCAAGTTTGTCCGAGACACAATGAACCTGCTCGAAGACCGGCACGCCGAGACCTTCGCAGTCTTCGCGGAGTACGCCTTCAACGTACGGCCGCTGGCCCCTCAGGAAGGCGCCTTCGTCAACGGCGTGCTTGTCAACTTCGGCGCTCGCCTCCTGATCAAGCCAACAGCTGCCGAACTGCGCTCCAAGCGCCTGAGGCTCGAAGGCCTATACGTCGTCGGCGACAGCGAGTTCGACGACCCGTACATCTTGCCCATGTTCAACCGCCGGCTCCTTGGGCGCATCGAGAGAATGGACGGGGATCATGCGGTGCTGAGCGACGCACGCCAAGAGCGAGTCGCATTGGACAAGGCTTACGTCGAGCCCAGCATGCGCAACTTCGAGCGCTTGGGACGGATGCTTCTGGGTTCTGGCTACGAACGATTCCAACGCGAATTATCCGGCCAGCTGTTTGCGGTGACCGGCGCGAGCAAGCAGCTCGAGCGCATCGAACAGCTTGTCGACAAATTCAAGGATCTTCAGGGCGAGCTGCTGTGCTGCGCTGGCCTCACAGTTTCACTCGACGGACACCTCACTGAGGTAGGCCGAGGGATCGGTGTCGGCCAATCTCGCAAGCTGAGTACGCCCCAATGCAGCCTCCGACCGGGCGGAACCATTACGGTCTCCTGGCCCGTCGATCCGCAAATCGACCGCAACGGTCCCTTCGATGCCGATAGTTTCGAGCGCAAGCAAGCCCGCGTGGCCGTCATCTATCCGTCCGACCATCGGGGTCATGTCGAACGGTTCGCCGCGCAACTGCGCGACGGCGTCGCATCGAACGGCGGTAGCGGCCCGATGCAGCAGGGAACCGTTCGGAAGTACCGGCTGCAGAGCATGCAGTTCGAGTTCGTACCGGTGGACGTCAGCCCCGGCAAGGCCCAAGGTTACCGGCAAGCAGCGCTCGCGGCTGCGCAGCACGCTGTTGATGCCGCGCTCGTCATCGTCACCGAAGAAGACCGGCAACTCATGGGAGCCGCGAGCCCCTACTTCACCGCAAAGGCTACCTTGATGTCCCAAGGCGTGCCGGTCCAGTCGGTGCGCATGGAGACTGTACTTCAGAAGAATATAAGCTACAGCCTGAACAACATCGCACTCGCCCTGTACGCCAAGCTCGGCGGCATCCCTTGGACGCTCTCCGTGAGGGAAAGGCTGGTCCAGGAGATCATCGTGGGTATCGGTAGCGCGCGGGTCGGCTTCGACCGGCTGTCCGATCGCGAACGAGTAGTCGGCATCACGACCGTCTTCAGCGGGGACGGCAACTACTTGCTGGGCAACTCCACAGCAGAGGCCCCATCGGACAAGTACCAGGAAGCCTTGCTCGCGTCACTCCGCGCAACCATAGCTGAACTGCAGCGGCGGTTCGGTTGGCTCAAGGGCGACAAACTGCGCATCATCTTCCACCAGTCGTTCAAGCGGTACAAGGATAGTGAGGCGGACGCCGTCGCAGCCTTGGTCGGCGAGCTCCATGACTTCGAAGTGGAGTACGCCTTCGTCCAGGTCAGCGACGACCACGACTGGCGTCTGTTCGATCGAGCTGCCGAAGGAGCGCCGTATCGAAACGAGTCGCGCAAGGGCGTTGCCGTGCCGGCGCGCGGCCAGATCGTCCCGCTCGGCCCGCGCGCCGCCTTGGTGACGCTCATAGGCCCCGGTCAACTCAAGACCAACATTCAGGGCTGTCCCAGTCCGATGCTCGTGAGCATCCACCCGAACTCTACATTCACGAGTCTCGACTACATTTCCGAGCAGGTGTTCAGTTTGACTTTCATGTCCTGGCGCAGCTTCACGCCTTCGACGCAGCCCGTATCGGTCTCATACCCGAACATGGTCGTGTCCTTGCTGGCGAACCTGCGGCAGATCCCCAACTTCAACCCGGACATCCTGATCACCAAGTTGCGAGAAAGCAGGTGGTTCCTGTGATTGCCTTGTGGATTGCCGAGGGCTTGGATCGCCTGCGCGCCGACATTGCGGCCAACAACACGACAGGCAACGTCGACGGCCTGCTTGCCAAGCATTTCGTCGGCAGCGATCCACGCCTTTCTATCGTCTGGTGCGTCGAGTGTGACGATGTGTGGCTGCAGCGCAGCTACGACCCGTCGCAACTCCAGTGCGTCGCGGCGTTGGCCTACACGGCCACGCCGCAAAGCGACACGAAGCTTCTTTTGGCCTTGAACGAAGGCATGCAGCGCGCGACCTCGCGCGACCCCACCGTGGCCGGCCACGGTGCTGCGCTTCATGACCCCGCCGTCCTGATTGGCTTGGCGTTGGCCGCTCGGAAACTTGGCGACGCTCACCCGGAGTACATCGCATGGATCGGTCAAGTGCTCGCCACCGCGGCCGGGACAAGATCGACGAGAACCGATCCGCTGGTTGCCTACGCAGCATCGCTTTGCGATGTAGCACACCGATCCCCGCAATTCGACCTCGATGCGCCGCTCGGATACTGCGCGGCACTCGCGTGGTGGCTCGATCACTGCGCAACGCAGGGACATATCGGTGCGGAGCAACGCCTCGCGCTCCAGTCATCCATCACTGAGCGCGCCTTAACTGAACCCGTGGTTCGCAGGCCCGCACATGAAGCTGCTCTGCTGTGGCGAGCGCTGCGGGCCGCGGTCAGCGACGAAACGTCGCTCGTCCTGCGAACGAAGTTGACAGTGTCGTCGTTGCTCTCGCAGTTCGAAAGCTGCCTTCGCCGCTGGCGCTGGGACAGCGAGGACCTAAGGACACCGATTCGTTGGCCGATCCGCAGCGAGCGCGAGGTTCAGGACATCCTGTGGGTCATCCTGAGGAGCGGCTTCCACGATCTGGAGGACGAGGACACCCTGCCAAAGTTCGGACACTCGTCGTACAAGGCCGACCTAGGGATTCCCAGCCTGGGGCTGCTAATCGAGGTGAAGTTCGCTCGTTCGGCGGCGGACTTCAAGGGTATCGAGAAGCAGATCCTTGAGGACCTCATCCCTTACCTGCGATCACCCGAGCGCTACCGCGAGGTACTGGTGTTCATCTATGACGATTCGTGCAGCGTCCAAGTGCACGGGACGACCAAGGGTGCCCTGCAAACGGTTAGAGGAATCGCAGAGGTCATCGTCGTCAGCCGCCCTTCGCACGTGCCTCCATACGATCAACAGATGCCCGCACCGCGGAGCATTACCTGAGCCGTGTTCCGCGGCCACCTCAGGGCGAGCTGACAGCCCGCATGCAATTATGTGCGGGATACCATGCGCCTTGGCGCGCATCAAGAGCCGCTTCGTCACCGCTGCCGACCTGATACTGCAGCTGGTCACCGCCAAATCGGAGGGATGACTCGAGGAGTCCTTCGACCGTGCGAATCTCGGGCCCGCGGCTGCTCATCGTGGACGAGTTCGCCAATAGGGGTTATGCACCGTCTCGATCCTCAGGTGCGGCGCCAGGATTCGCTCGGCCTGCCCTAGCCTTCCAATGTGAGCAGACAGCGAGCGACACGCGAAGGCCTTCCTTGAGCTACTTGATCGCCGCTCGTCGGTGCTCGATTCTGTTCCTCCTGGACAATGCGGTCGATCTCATCGGCAAAATACTGCAGCGCGCGGCGACGCTCTTCCGGGAGCTGATGGTGATGGTACGGCGCGGCGGAACCACGTTCCGCATGAGCCAATAGCAGTTCCACAACGTCCCTGGTGAAGCCGTGCTCGCGCAGAAGCGTTGCGGCCGTGCTCCGCGTGCCGTGTGGCGAAAACTCATCAACGCCGAAATCGAGACGCCCGAAGAGATGGTTCAAAGTTGCGTCGCCCATCGGAGCACCGGGCCGTAGCACGGACGGGAAGACATAGTCCTTGCGCTCGTCGATTGCTCGCAGGAGTTCGAGTACCTCCATCGCCTGCTTCGAGAGATAGACGCGATGTGGCCGTCTCATCTTCATCCGCTCAGCGGGGACGTCCCAGATGGCGCGATCGAGGTCTATCTCGGCCCACTTTGCCTTGAGCGCTTCGGACTTGCGCAGCATGGAGTAGAAGAGCATCTTCGCCGCTGCGATGGTGACAAAGTGCGCCCCCTGACGCTCCAGAGAGCGCCAGAACCGGCCGAGCTCTTGCGCGTCCAGGTGTCGGTGGGGTCGTGTCCCACGGCGTGGTGTAGGTTCTGAAGGTCATCGGTGGCAACTGGTTT
>OEIU01000595.1_pt1 | contig 31846 bp, 19 predicted proteins | sample 1539221 | NCBI WGS metagenome assembly OEIU01 (sample SAMN03792071, study PRJEB22550) | activated sludge metagenome | feature: wastewater treatment plant; material: activated sludge; isolation source: Wastewater treatment plant of a petroleum refinery complex | place: Argentina: Zarate | collected...
TTTACAAATCAAATTTTAATAGAAGAATCGTTGTATGGCTGGAAAGAAGTTGAGTACGAAATTGTTCGTGATAATTATGATAACTGTATTACAATTTGTTCTATGGAAAATGTTGATCCAATGGGAATTCATACCGGAGACAGTGTTGTAATCGCTCCTGTCCAAACTTTATCTGCAAAAGAAAATTTTAAACTTCGATCAATAGGAATAAAACTTATTCGTCATCTCGGAATCATTGGAGAATGTAATATCCAATATGCTCTTGATCCAAACTCTGAAGATTATAGAATCATTGAAGTGAACGCACGACTGAGTAGAAGTTCTGCACTTGCATCCAAAGCAACGGGATATCCGCTTGCATTCATCGCAACAAAACTTGCACTTGGTTACGCGCTTAACGAAGTGGTAAACGCAATCACACAAGAAACATCTGCCAACTTTGAACCCGCACTTGATTATGTTGCATTAAAATTCCCACGCTGGGATTTACAAAAGTTTCAGCAAGTAAGCACACAGCTTGGTTCTGAAATGAAATCCGTTGGTGAAGTTATGTCTCTTGGAAGAAGTTTTGAAGAAGTGCTTCAAAAAGCAATCCGTATGCTTGATGTTGGGATGAAAGGGTTTGTTGGTAATGATTTACAATTTAAAAATCTCGATAAAGAATTATCCGAACCAACAGACAAAAGAATTTTTGCAATTGCAGAAGCATTAAGGGAAGGTTACTCTGTTGATAAAATTCATCAGCTTACAAAAATTACAAAGTGGTTTTTGTACAAGATGAAGAACATAGTTGAGAGTGAACAAAAATTAAGAAACCTTCGAGGTTCTAAAAACCTCGAAGGTTGCCTTACCGAAGAGATAATGAGAGAAGCAAAGCAAAATGGTTTTTCTGATTTACAAATTACACAGCTTGTAAACAGTGATGAAATGGCTGTAAGAAATCACCGCAAGTCGCTCGGTGTGTTGCCCGTTGTAAAACAGATTGATACAATGGCTGCTGAATTTCCCGCACAAACAAATTATCTTTACTTAACTTATCACGGAGTTGAAGATGATATTCAACTCGGTGAAAAAGATCAGATAGTAGTTTTGGGGAGTGGTCCTTATCGCATTGGTTCATCAGTTGAGTTTGACTGGTGCTGTGTTAATGCTGCAACGCAAGTAAACAAGAGCGGCTATAAATCAATTATGATAAATTGTAATCCTGAAACTGTGAGCACCGATTATGATATTTGTGACAAACTTTACTTTGAACAACTAACACTCGAACGCGTGCTTGATATTTGTGATAAAGAAAATCCTGCAGGCGTAATCGTTTCGATGGGCGGACAGGTACCGAATAATCTCGCGATGAAACTTCATAAAGCAGGTATTAAAATTATCGGAACATCTCCTGAACAAATTGATAACGCAGAAAGTCGTCATAAATTTTCTAAAATTCTGGATTCGATTGGAGTTGATCAACCGGAATGGCGGGAGGTTACAACACTTGATGATGCAAAACAGTTTTCTCAGAAAGTAAGCTATCCTGTTTTGATAAGACCGAGCTATGTGCTTAGCGGTGCGGCAATGAGCATCGTGCTAACTGAAGATGAGCTTGAGTTGTATCTTAAAAAAGCAACCGAACTAAACAAAGAACATCCTGTAGTTATTAGCAAGTTTATAACTGCTGCGCGCGAAATTGAAGTTGATGCCGTTGCAACCGAAGGTGAACTTTTCTGTTATGCAATTGCTGAGCACGTTGAAAATGCCGGCGTGCATTCCGGCGATGCAACAATTGTTCTGCCGCCGCAGCGCACTTATCTTGAAACTATGCGAAGAGTAAAAATGATTACTCGTGAAATTGCAAAGGAATTAGAAATAACCGGACCATTTAACATTCAGTTTATCGCAAAAGATAACGAAGTAAAAGTAATTGAATGCAATCTTCGTGCATCAAGAAGTTTTCCATTCGTATCTAAAACTCTTAAGATAAATTTTGTAGAGATAGCTACAAGATTAATGCTTGGTGAAAAAGTTCCGCGTATTGATAAGTCATCTTTTGATCTTGATTATGTTGGAGTAAAAGCATCGCAGTTTTCTTTTACAAGATTAAAAGGTTCCGATCCAGTAACCGGAGTTGAAATGTCATCAACAGGTGAGGTAGCTTGTTTGGGAGATGATTTTAATGAAGCATTTTTAAAAAGTCTTTTGGCAATCGGACAAAGGGTTCCAACAAAAGGAGTTTTGCTTTCTACCGGAACGCCAAAAAATAAAGCAGAGCTGATTGATGAATTAATTATTCTTCAGAAAATGGGATTAAAATTTTACGGTACAAAAGGCACATCCGATTTTTATAAAGAAAACGGCGGAATTGATGTTAAGGTTTTATATCGTCCATTTGATAACCAGGAGCCAAGCATTTTAAGTTATATGAGCAATGGTGAAATTGATCTTGTGATTAACATCCCAAAGACTTCTGAAAAAGTTGAGCTTGACAGCGATTACATAATCAGAAGGAAAGCTGTTGATTTGAATATCCCACTTTTTACAAATGTACAGATTGCAAAAAGATTTGTTAAAGCATTAAAAGTTTATTCGCCTGAAACTCTTCCTGTTAAAAGCTGGGATGAGTATGAATAATAGAGTTCAAGTTTAGGTTCAAGTTCAAGCTATTTTTGTTTATCAAAATTTCCTCCATTATAGATTACAAATCATAAATCCTCCGCCGTTCAAACAATTAAATTGCGCGCTTAAATAATTAAAATTGTACTAATAGCTATATCTGCATAACTTTGAAGTGGTTTTAATTTTACTTTTAAATAAATTCTAAAAGGTTTTTTTATGCATAATAAAATCATTTTTCTGCTGGCCTTTCTACTCTCAATAACCTCCCTAGCACAAAAATCTAATCTTGACGAGATAAAAAATATTGATATCAAGTATGAAAAATTTGTGCTCGATAACGGACTTACTCTTCTTGTTCACGAAGATCATAAAGCGCCAATTGTTGCAGTAAATATCTGGTATCACGTTGGTTCAAAAAATGAAAAAGAAGGTAAGACCGGTTTCGCTCACTTGTTTGAGCATCTTATGTTTAATGGAAGTGAGAACAACAAAGATGATTATTTTCAGGTGATGGAAAAAATTGGTTCCACTGATATGAATGGAACTACCAATAATGACAGAACCAACTATTTTGAAAATGTTCCAACATCCGCACTTGATATAGCGTTGTGGATGGAATCGGATAGAATGGGACATTTACTTGGCGCTATCACTCAGGAAATTCTTGATGAACAACGTGGAGTAGTTCAGAATGAAAAAAGGCAGGGTGAAGATCAACCCTATGGAAAGGTTTGGGAACTGATTACTAAAAGTACTTATCCAAAAGGTCATCCATATTCCTGGACGGTAATTGGTTCGATGGAAGATTTAAATGCTGCATCACTTGATGATGTTAAAGAATGGTTTAAAACTTATTACGGTCCATCAAATGCAGTTATAGCACTTGCTGGTGATATTGATCCGCAAACCGCATTAGAAAAAGTAAAAAAATATTTTGGCGATATTCCTCCCGGTCCACCAATCGCAAAATATCAATCATGGGTTCCTAAAATGACAGGAACACACAGACAGATTATGCAGGACAGAGTTCCACAGGCAAGAATTTTTAAAGTATGGAATGTTCCGCAATGGGGAACAAAAGAAGCTACACTTTTAAATTTATTTAGCGATTTGCTTACTTCTGGTAAAACATCAAGACTGTACAAAAAATTGGTTTATGATGAGCAGGTTGCAACAAATGTTTCATCTTATATTGATGATGCTGAAATATCCGGGCAATTTTATATTGATGTAACGATCAAGCCCGGTCAGGATCTTTCAAAAGTTGAAAAGATGATTGATGAAGAACTTACTACGCTTCTAAAAAACGGACCAACCGAAAAAGAATTGCAAAGAGTTAAAACACAATACTTCGCGGGCTTTATCAGAGGGATTGAAAGAATCGGTGGATTTGGTGGTAAGTCCGATATTCTTGCAAGTAATATGACTTACGGCGGGACACCCGATTATTACAAGACAACATTGAATAATGTTAAATCAGCAACCGCAAAAGAAATTACTGAAACTGCTAACAAGTGGTTATCCGATGGCGTTTATATTCTTGAAGTTCACCCTTTCCCTGAACTAAAAGCATCAACAGAAAGTGCTGATAGAACAAAACTTCCTTCGCTTGGCGAAAATCCTGAAGTTAAATTTCCTTCCGTTGAACGTTCAACACTTTCAAATGGATTAAAAATAGTTTTAGCGGAAAGACATTCTATTCCTGTTGCAAGTTTCAGATTGATGATTGATGCAGGTTTTGCCGCAGATCAAAAAATTAATGCCGGCACCGCAAAACTTACTATGGATATGATGGATGAGGGAACAAAAAAATTAAACTCATTGGAAATAAGCGAACAATTAAGTCTGTTAGGAGCTAATCTATCAACAGGTTCAAATCTTGATTATTGTGTTGTTTCATTAAATGCACTCAAAACAAATCTTGATCCATCATTGGATCTTTTTACTGATGTAATTCTTAATCCTTCATTTCCAGACAATGATTTTAACAGGTTGAAAAAAAATCTGCTTGTATCGATACAAAGAGAAAAAGCTACTCCTGTTCAAATGGGATTAAGAGTTTTCCCTCAATTACTTTTCGGAAAAAATCATGCATATGGAAATCCACTGACAGGTTCCGGAACAGAAGCATCAGTTAATAAAATCACACGCGATGATCTGGTTAAATTCAGAAATGATTGGTTCAAACCAAATAATGCAACGCTTGTTATCGTTGGTGATGTAACAATGGCTGAAATAAAACCAAAGCTTGAAAAGTTATTTAAAGAGTGGAAGAGCGGCGATGTTCCTGTAAAAAATGTAACTGATGTTGAGCTAAACAAAAACTCGGTTGTTTATATTATGGATAAACCGGGTTCACAACAATCAATAATTTTTGCTGGGCATGTAACTCCCAAAAGAAATCCTGAAGACGAGGTGGCAATTAAAACATTTAATGATATTTTGGGTGGTGTTTTTACATCCCGAATAAATATGAATCTTAGAGAAGACAAACACTGGTCTTATGGCTCGTTTTCAATTTTATGGGATACAAAAGCACAACGACCATTCTTTATTTATGCACCTGTCCAAACTGACAAGACAAAAGAATCAATGATTGAAATACAAAAAGAGCTTGCCGGTGTAGTTAATGAAAAACCTATAACTAAAGAAGAATTTGAAAAGGATAAAGAAAACCAGACACTTAGTTTACCCGGCTCGTGGGAAACGATGGATGCAGTAAGCGGTTCTATTACTGATATTGTTACATATAATTTACCCGATGATTATTACTCAAAATATGCTTCTTTAGTTGAAGCTCAAACGATTGATGAAGTTCAAAAAGCTGCCGGTAAAATTGTTAAGCCCAATCCGCTAGTTTGGGTTGTTGTTGGTGATAAATCAAAAATTGAAGACGGCATTAAAAGTTTAGGTTATGGTGAAGTAAAATATCTTGATGGCGATGGAAATGTAATTCAATAAATTAATTAATTGAAAAAGCCGAAATCAATAAAATGGTTTCGGCTTTTTTTCTTTAAATCGAACCACATAATTATTTTTTATAATAACTCAAAGCTTCCGGTAATTCTTTTTTAATATCTGCAATTCTTGTTTCATCAGAAGGGTGAGTACTTAAAAATTCTGGCGGTTTTCCACCGCCGCCCTGAGAAGCCATTCTTGTCCAAAAATCAACTGCATAATTAGGATTGTATCCAGCCATTGCCATAAATATTAATCCCAACCTGTCTGCTTCACTTTCCTGCGTTCTGCTAAAAGGCAGCATTACACCAACAGTTGTTCCAACTCCATAAGCAGTCATAAAAAGATTTTGTGTTTCTTGCGGTTTATCTTTTATCGCAATCGATAAGGCAACGCCGCCAAGCTGCTGCAATAGTCCCTGACTCATTCTTTCTGCACCATGCTGAGCAATAGCGTGAGCTATTTCATGTCCCATTACAACTGCTAATCCCGTTTCATCTTTTGTGATGGGAAGAATTCCTGTGTAAACAACAACCTTACCACCGGGCATACACCAGGCGTTAACATCAGGACTTTCAACAAGATTAAATTCCCACTTGTAACCATCAAGTTCTTTTGAAAGATTGTTTTGGGCAAAATATTTTTCAACCGCTTTCTGGATATTGACTCCTACTCTTTTTACCATAGAAGTCTGTTCTTGATTTGCACTCAATTTATTTTGTTTAAGAAAATCGCCGTATTGTTGAAAGCTTAAAGCATTCATTTCACTGGCAGAAATTAAACTAAGTTGAGATCTTCCGGTAATTGGAACAGTGCTGCAATAATAAACAGTAAGTGCTAGTAAAATTATGGGAACAAATATTTTTAATGCCTTCATTTTAAACCTCAAATTTGATAATCTTTTATTGATCAATATCATTTACTTTTATAAATATATAAACATATTTAGAATACATCAATCCAGCAAAAGGATGAAAAAGGGACTACATCCTTTAGATGAGTCCCCTCCTTATTTACTATGCTTAAATATTTAAAATATTAAGTAAGATCATAATATTAAAATCATTAACCTTGCCAAAATCAGCTAAAACGACAAACCCAATTTCTTCAAGAAATTGGGTTTGTAATAGACTAATTATTTAATAACTACACGGCAACTGGTGTGTCAAGTTCTCTTAGTGCAGAGTAAAGCTGCTCATCAGTAAATTCATGATCTCTCAACTCACCATTAAAGTAAGCTTGATATGCAGCCATATCAAAATACCCATGCCCGCAAAGATTAAACAAAATCGTTTTTGATTTTCCTTCAACTTTTGCTTTTAATGCCTCACGGATAACCTGAGCAATTCCATGATTTGCTTCTGGCGCAGGAATTATTCCCTCAGTTTTGGCAAACTTGATTCCTGCCTCAAAACATTCAAGTTGCTGAACTGCTGATGCTTCAATCAACTTATCTTTTAACAACTGACTTACAATCGCACCGGCACCGTGATAACGCAATCCACCCGCATGAATTGGGGCGGGAACGAATGTGTGACCGAGTGTGTACATTGGAATAAGTGGAGTAAATCCAGCAGTATCACCAAAATCATATCTAAATTCTCCTTTAGTTAATTTTGGACATGATGCAGGTTCAACAGCAATGCAACGGACATTTTTTCCTTCCTGAAAATTGTAACGAAGAAATGGGAATGCAATTCCCGCAAAGTTTGATCCACCGCCGAATGGCGCAATTACAATATCAGGAAAATCTCCTGTCATTTCCAATTGCTTTATTGCTTCTTGTCCAATCACAGTTTGATGAAGCAGAACATGGTTAAGAACACTGCCGAGAGCATAATTGATTCCTTCAGTAGTTGCTGCTCTTTCAACAGCTTCTGAAATTGCAATACCCAAACTACCGGGTGAGTTAGGATCTTGTTCCAAAATCGCTCTGCCTGAATTAGTATTTCTACTCGGGGAAGCAATTACAGTTGCGCCCCAGGTATTCATCATAACTTTTCTGTAGGGCTTTTGATCGTAACTAATTTTAACCATATAAACCTCACAACTCAATCCAAACTTCTGACAAGCAAAACTTAATGCGCTGCCCCATTGCCCTGCACCTGTTTCAGTTACTAATCCTTTAACTCCTTCCATTTTATTGTAATACGCTTGTGCAATTGCCGTGTTTGGTTTGTGTGATCCGGCAGGACTAACTCCTTCATACTTGTAATAAATTTTTGCAGGTGTGTCAAGGAGTTTTTCAAATTCTGTTGCACGGTAAAGCGGCGTTGGGCGATACATTTTATAAATTTTTCTCACTTCATCAGGAATTTCAATATATCGTTCTTTAGAAACTTCTTGTTTGATAAGTTCCATAGGAAAAATTGCAGCAAGATCTTCGGGTCCGATTGGTTTTTTTGTTCCTGGATGAAGTGGTGGAAGCATTGGATTAGGCATATCTGCCTGAATGTTATAAAAGTTTTGTGGTAATTCTGATTCATCTAACAGAATTTTTTTTGATGCACTCATAGTGAGAACTCCTTAAATAAATAAATTAATGAATAAATAATTAGTGATTAACTAAGATTTAAAAAGATTGTACGGTTTTTTAGAATATGTAAAAGATTAGCGGCGCCAACGCCAGGTTTGGGTAGCTGAAGTAGATGAGAAGTAATATGTAAGTTTTTTGTTCAAGATTTTTTATTTTAATTTCTGTTGCAAAATAAATTATGACATTTATAAAGTCAAGAGATAATCAAAATGATTTTTGCTCTCGTAGAACAGTTCCCCGCGGCGAATCAGTCTATTAAGTCCTACGATTTTAATTTTAAACCAAACAGAATGATTCGCCACGGCGAACTGTTTTACGGAATCTATACTCTATTAATCTTCGTATATTTGTACATAATCATTAAGAAATTTTAATCAGAGGAATAAATGCAAATTGGAATTGTTGGATTGCCGTTTACAGGAAAGTCAACTCTCTTTCAAACAATCACTAAAACATTACTTGATCCAAATGAGCTTTCAAAATCGGAAGCACATCAGGCAGTAATTAAAGTCCCGGATAAAAGATTAGATAAGCTGACTGAGATTTTTAATCCAAAGAAAAAAGTTAATGCAACAATAGAAGTTGTTGATGTGGTTGGTTTACAGAAAGGTGATTCCGGCTCAACACAGTTTACCGGTAATTTTTTAAGTAAAGTAAAAACCAACGATGCGCTCGTTCAGGTTGTAAGATTATTTGAAAACGAAACCGTTCCGCATCCGGATGGTTCTATAAATATGATGCGCGATATAAATTCATTTGAAACTGAATTTATTTTATCCGATTTGGCAATTATTGAAAAAAGATTGGAAAGCATAAAGAAGCAAATATTAAAAACCCAGGATGAAAATCTAAAAAGAGAATTACCTGTACTTGAAAAGTGCAATGAGATTTTGCAAACAGAAAAACCTTTAAGAGATGCAAATCTCACAAAAGATGAACTGCATATTTTAAAAACTTATCAGCTCCTTTCTATCAAGCCAATGCTTATTGCGTTAAACTTTGGGGAATCACAAATAAACGACACAGATAAGTATTTGCAAGAACTTGTAAAACATAAACTTGGGCATAACACAAAAGCATTATCATTTTTTGGGCAGATTGAAAAAGAAATGGCTGATCTTTCTGAAGAAGATGCAAAAGTTTTTATGCAGGATTATGGAATCACCGAATCAGCTTTAGATAAGTTAATCCGTGAAGCGTATGATCTACTCGGACTTCAATCCTTTTTAACTGCCGGCGAAGATGAATGCCGTGCCTGGACAATAAAAAAAGGGATGACAGCACAAGAAGCTGCTGGAGAAATTCATTCTGATTTCTTTAAAAAGTTTATCCGTGCAGAAGTAGTTTCTTATGAGGATTTTATTGAATGCGGCGGCTCGTTCGTAAAAGCAAAAGAACTTGGGAAATGGCGTCTTGAAGGAAAAGAATATATTGTTAAAGATGGAGATATTATTTCTGTAAGACATAGCTAAGAGCGATGCATGAGTGAATGATTGCATGATTTAAAATTGCTACGACCTTCAGGTCGTGGAGAAAATAAAAAAATATAAAGTGGCTTCAGCCAAAATGAATTTTGTGTTTGACTTAAGCCAAATATGGGTGTGCAAAATATTCCACGACTTAAAAGTCGTGGCAATAAAGTCCAAAACCCTACTTCAACAAATACTTTTCTAAGAATAACAAACCCAATTAAAGTAAAGGCGAGCCGGTGGCTCGTCTCCAGTAAGTACTCATTTCAAAAAAACTATTCTCTACAAATAACATAAACAAAAGACGACTCACCGAGTCGTCTTTACATTATTCATTAATTATACACTTTGAATGTTATAACCAGCCCTGAAGAATGAACTGAACATTGACCAAAGTGCTGCGAAGAAAATAATTGCAAGCACTATCATTATTAATGCAAATATCAAAGATGCTTGTGCCCACGATTTTTTACTCGGATGTGTGCCATCTCCAAAAGCCCAAACAAATAGCATTACAAATCCAACAAGTGGAATTGCCTGGATAAGAAAAGTGATTAGCCAATCTCCAATAGTCATTGGTTTGTAATTACTTGTAAAACCGGTATTCAAAGGATCCATCATACCTCCTGATATTTGGTAATTAGCACAAGTTAATTAGAATCTTTACAAATTTAGATTATTACTTTTTTAATCACAATTGGGTTATGGATATAAGGTATAAAGGTATAGGGGGAAAAATGGTATAAGGAAATAGGAATACGGAATAATGGAATATTAAAAGAATTCAGTAAAGAATACTTATACCTTATTCCCATATACCTTATACCAAATACTTAGACCCCTATTTCCTTAAATCCATATTTCCCTATTGCTATCTTTGAGATTATTTAACAAACTGTAACTGTTTACATTTCAAAAACATTATTCTTAAAATTGGGAAAAGCACCTCTCTTTAATTCTTCACAATTGAAAAATTCCTTTGAATAAAGCATATTTTCATCGTTTTTTAAGGTATTTGCTTGGTATTATTATTGGGCAAACTTTAGCACTCAATAACCGAAAAATTTCAAACTAATAACTAATGGTAAAATAATGGAAAGAAAAAAAGTAACAATCGATGGCAATGAAGCGGCTGCGTATGTTGCATACAACACAAACGAGGTAATTGCTATTTATCCTATCACTCCTTCATCAAATATGGGTGAGTGGTGTGATGCATGGGCTGCAGTTAACAGAAAAAATATTTGGGGAATTGTTCCCTCTGTAAGTGAATTACAAAGTGAAGGCGGTGCTTCCGGTAGTGTGCATGGCGCATTACAAACAGGAGCTTTAACTACAACGTTTACAGCTTCACAAGGTTTGCTTTTAATGATACCCAATATGTTTAAAATCGCAGGTGAATTAACATCTACAGTATTTCATGTTTCAGCAAGATCAATTGCTGCACAGGCGTTATCAATTTTTGGAGATCATTCGGATGTTATGGCTACACGATCAACGGGATTTGCATTACTTTCATCAGCATCTGTACAGGAAGTAATGGATTTTGCTTTGATTGCACAAGCCGCAACATTAGAAGCACGCATTCCTTTCATCCATTTTTTTGATGGATTCAGAACTTCCCACGAAGTAATGAAAATCGAAGAGCTTACTCTTGAAGATATGAGAGCAATGGTTGATGATGAATTGGTTATTGCACATCGTAAAAGAGGTTTATCACCCGATCATCCATTTATGAGAGGGACTGCTCAAAATCCAGATGTTTATTTTCAGGGAAGAGAAACCGTAAATCCTTTCTACAATGTTTGCCCCGCAATTGTACAAAAACACATGGATAAGTTTGCTAAGCTTACCGGAAGACAATATAATTTATTTGATTACTATGGTGCCCCTGATGCAGAAAGAATAGTAATACTTATGGGTTCCGGATGCGACGCTGCTGAAGAAACAGTTGAGTATTTATTAAGCAAAGGCGAAAAAGTTGGTGTGCTAAAGGTTAGATTATACAGACCATTTTCAATTGACCATTTTGTTAAAGCACTTCCTAAAACAACAAAATCAATAGCTGTGTTGGATAGAACCAAAGAACCAGGCGCAGGCGGTGAACCGCTTTATCTTGATGTTATGGGAGCGATATCAGAAAAATATATGGCTGGCGAACTTCAATTTGCTTTCCCAAAAATCATCGGTGGAAGATACGGCTTATCATCTAAAGAATTTACTCCTTCTATGATAAAGGCAGTATTTGATAATTTGTCTAAAGATAAACCTAAAAATCATTTTACTATTGGAATTATTGAGGATGTTACAAACAGCAGCTTAGATTTTGATCCTAATTTTTCTGTTGAAGCTAAGGAAACATTTAAAGGAAAATTTTATGGGTTGGGTGCTGATGGAACTGTTGGTGCGAACAAAAACTCAATAAAAATTATTGGCGAAGGAACAGATTATTATGCTCAGGGATACTTTGTTTACGATTCTAAAAAATCCGGGTCAACAACAATCTCTCACTTACGATTTGGACCAAAAGAGATTAAGTCATCCTATCTTATCAACAGATCAAACTTTGTTGCATGTCATCAACAGGTATTTCTTGAAAAAATGGATATGCTCAAAGATGCAGTTGAAGGCGCTACATTTCTGTTAAACACAGTTGTGCCAAAAGAAGAAGTTTGGGATTCATTACCAGAGCAAGTACAAAAAGATCTTATTGAAAAGAAAATGAAGCTTTATATTATTGATGCTTACAAGGTAGCAAATGAAACCGGAATGGGTGTAAGAATCAATACAATTATGCAAACCTGCTTCTTTGCAATCTCTAATATCTTTCCTAAAGATCAAGCAATTGAATTAATTAAAAAATCAATTAAGAAAACTTACGGCGCTAAAGGCGATAAAATTGTTCAAATGAATTTTGATGCCGTTGATAAAACGCTGGCTAATTTATTTGAAGTTACAATTCCCAACAAAGTTACAAGTAAACTTCAACTGCAGCCACCTGTATCCGGCAACGCACCTGAATTTGTAAAAGAGGTAACCGCCAAAATGATTGCCGGTGAAGGTGATTTACTTCCTGTAAGTAAAATGCCAGTTGATGGTACTTATCCACTATCAACAACAAGATGGGAAAAGAGAAATATCGCGTTAGAAGTTCCTGTCTGGGATATGGAAACTTGTATTCAATGCAACAAGTGCGTTATGGTTTGCCCGCATGCTACTATCCGTGCAAAAGTATTTGAAGAAAAAGATTTGGTTGGTGCACCCCCAACATTTAAGTATACAAAATTTAAATCTAAAGATTACGGCGAAGGATTATATTACTCATTGCAAGTAGCTGTTGAAGATTGCACAGGATGTTCGCTTTGCGTAGATGTTTGCCCTGCTAAGAATAAAAAAGAGACAAAACTAAAAGCAATTAATATGGCCGAGCAGCTTCCAATTCGCGAACAGGAAAGAGCTAACTGGGATTTCTTCTTCAACATTCCTGATCTTGATAGAAAAGTTGTTGCAGTATCAAAAGTTAAAGACGCACAATTTTTACAACCCTTGTTTGAGTTCTCAGGGGCTTGCGCCGGATGCGGCGAAACTCCTTATGTAAAATTAGTAAGCCAGTTATTTGGCGATAGAACAGTTATTGCAAATGCTACCGGTTGTTCGTCAATTTATGGCGGTAATTTACCAACAACTCCCTGGGCTTCTAATAAAGACGGACGCGGACCTGCCTGGTCAAATTCATTGTTTGAAGATAATGCGGAGTTTGGCTATGGGTTTAGATTAGCAATTGATAAACACAACTTACAGGCAAAAGAATTATTAAAATCTTTTGCAACTGAAGTTGGGAATGATCTTGTTGATGCTTTATTAAAAGCTGATCAAAAAGATGAGGCAGAAATTTATGAGCAAAGAGAAAGAGTTGAAGCATTAAAAAATAAATTAAATGATTTACTTAAAACCGGCGCCAATGGAAAAGCCGGAGATATAAAACATCTGTTAAGTCTGGCAGATTATCTTGTTAAAAAATCTGTTTGGATAATGGGTGGTGATGGCTGGGCTTACGATATTGGTTACGGTGGATTAGATCACGTGCTTGCTTCAGGAAAAAATGTGAATATTTTGGTTCTTGATACTGAAGTATATTCTAACACGGGTGGACAGTGCTCAAAATCTACTCCGCGTGCAGCAGTTGCAAAATTTGCCGCCGCAGGTAAACCAGGAGCAAAGAAAGATCTTGGTTTGATGGCGATGACTTACGGCAATGTTTATGTTGCAAAAGTTGCAATGGGCTCAAATGATCAGCATACATTAAGAGCATTTCTTGAAGCCGAAGCTTATGACGGCCCATCTTTGATTATTGCATACAGTCATTGTATTGCACACGGAATAAATATGGGAACTGCAATGCAAAATCAAAAAGCTGCTGTGGATTCCGGTTACTGGCCATTATATCGTTACAATCCTGATCTTGAAAAAGAAGGTAAGAATCCATTTAAACTTGATTCGAAAGGATTAAAGATTAAGCTAAAAGATTATGCTTATATGGAAACAAGATATAAGATGCTAACTAAATCTCATCCTCAACTTGCTGAACAGTTAATTAAGGAAGCCCAGGATGATGTGATTAGAACCTGGAAAGAATATGAGCGTATGGCTGCTTATGATCCGGAGAAAACAGTCTAATAAAAGATAATTGTTATTCCGTCCTGATTTAACAGGACGGAATAGCACAAAATTAAATTTTGAAATAAGAATTAGTTAAGGAAAATAAAATGGATATTACAACAAATTATTTGGGTCTAAAACTCAAGTCACCGATTGTTTGTTCTGCTGGACCACTTTCAGAAAAAGTATCTAACATTCGTGAAATGGAAGATGCAGGCGCAAGTGCGGTTGTTCTTTACTCTATATTTGAAGAACAAATCGAACACGATCAATTGGAATTAGATTATCATACTTCGGTTCACTCAGAAAGTTTTGCTGAAGCCACATCATATTTGCCCACACCGTTTGAGTTTAAACTCGGTCCGGATGAATACTTAAACCACATTCGCAAAGCAAAAGAAGCGGTTAACATTCCGGTTATTGCAAGTTTAAATGGTAAATCAATCGGCGGCTGGACTGACTACGCAAAAAAGATGGAACAAGCCGGTGCTGACGCATTAGAATTGAATATCTATTTACTTCCAACAGATATTCATAAATCAGGAAGTGAAATAGAAAAAACTTATATAGAAATTGTTAAAGCAGTAAAATCAAATGTAAAGATTCCTATTGCTGTAAAGATGCACCCATTCTTTAGTTCGACAAGTTATATGGCTACTCAATTAAGCAAAGCAGGAGCAGATGGTCTGGTAATGTTTAACAGATTTTATCAGCCCGATATTGATCTTGAAAAACTTGAAGTTGTACCTAATGTAATTTTAAGTACACCTATGGCAATGAGACTTCCGTTAAGATGGATTGCAATGCTTTATGGTAGAGTTAATGCTGATCTTGCCGCAACAAGTGGAATTTATACCGCGGAAGATGTTATTAAAATGGTTATGGCAGGAGCTAAAGTAACAATGATGCTTTCTGCATTGTTAAAATTTGGAATCGGACACATTGCTGATGTTACAACAAACTTAAAATCCTGGATGGAAGAAAAGGAATACGAATCAATTGAGCAGATGCGCGGCAGCATGAGTTATATGAATGTTGATGATCCAGCAAAGTTTGAACGTGCTAATTATATGAAGGTTCTTAACTCATATAAATAATTTTTGATATGTCACCCTAAGCGAAGTCGAAGGGTGACGTTAAATATTACATCCATTGCCGGATGAAACACAGAGGAGAATTTTGATCGTAATGAAGCAGAATGCGACTCAGCCGGCAGTGGATTTTTTGTTTTTAAAAACATCTGTTTTTGTCATTTCGAATCCGACTTCAGTCGGAGAGAAATCTATATTCATTCAAGGTTCAAAGATTTCTTCTCTGGCAATGCCATCGTCAAAATGACTGACATGATTGAGCTTTCAACTTTGCGATCTTTGCGTGAAATTTCTTGAAGCCAGTGTACGCAAAGCTCGCTAAGTCTGTTCGCAAAGTCCGCATTGGGAAGCTAATTTTGTGATTAACACCAAAATACAATTGAACTTATATCTCTATCTTTTGTTTGTAATAAAAAAAATTGAAGGACTATGGCTTTATTTTTCACAATATTCTTAACAGTTTATACATCATTAAACTATTACATTTTCATTCGCGGCTGGCAGTCATTAGCAGCTTATCCTGTATTAAAACCTTTTTATGCAATATTGTTTTTTATTATTGCTTATGGATATGTGTTAGCAAAAGTGTTTTACAAATTTTTAACGCCATTATTATATGACATATTACTTGGCGTTGGCGCCATTTGGTTTGCATTTTTTGTTTATCTCATACTTTCGCTTCTGGCAATAGATATAATCAGACTTTTTAATTCCTGGTTTAATTTTCTCCCCGAATTTTTATTCAAGAATTATGAAAGCACAAAATTTATTACCGCTATTGTCGTAATTATTTTTGTTGGATTAATTGTATTCCTTGGAAATTTAAACAAGCGCAATATTGAAATCAGAAATCTTGAAATAACAATTCCTAAAGGCGAAAGCAAACTTGATTCGCTGAACATTGTAATGGCTTCGGATATTCACCTTTCACCTATCGATGGTGAAAGATTACTTGTTAGGATTGTGGATAAGATGAATTCACTTAATCCGGATATAATTTTGCTTGCCGGTGATATTGTGGATGATAAAGCAAAAGTTCTGGATGAAAGAGGAATTGGGGAATCATTCAGAAAGTTAAAATCTAAGTATGGTGTTTACTCAATAAATGGTAATCACGAATTTATAAACGGAGTAGATTCCTGCGTAAGGTTTGCTGAAAAGTTTGGAATAAAATTTTTGCGTGATGGATATGAATTAATTGACAGCAGCTTTTATCTTATCGGAAGAGAAGACAGCTCAATGCCGCAGTTTACAGGCAAGCAAAGAAAATCTTTAGAAGAAATTGTAAAGAAAATCCCGGCTAACTATCCAAAGATTTTATTAGACCACACGCCATTTAAATTAGAGCAGGCGCAACAAAACAATATTGATTTGCAGCTTTCAGGTCACACACATCATGGACAAATATGGCCGGCTAATTTAATTACAAATATGATTTATGAAATTAGCTGGGGTTATAAAAAGAAAGGCAACACACATTACTACGTTTCATCAGGTGCAGGAACATGGGGTCCGCCAGTAAGAACGGGAAGCAGTTCTGAGATAGTAAATATCAAAGTGAAGTTCACTAAATAAATCATGCATCCATGCAAACATGCCTAAATATATTCATACTGTTTCATTTATGAGCAAGAATGCATGATGGTATGAATGCATGATCATTCAGTCACAAACTAAAACACGAACGTCATTCCAAATTTAAACTGATCGTATGCAATAGGTGCTTCACTATTGAATGGCCAGTTCATTTTATCCTGTCGTAATTCATAAATTCCATAAGCCAACGCATTCTTTAAAACAAAATTTACAATTGGTCCTGCTGCAGGCGTGGAATGAAATATTTCATTAATAAAACCATCTAATAATCCCTGAGCTGCAGCTTCAATAACTGCACTGCCTGCCCATTTCCAGAATAAATGCCTTTGAAATACAATTGATCTTTCATAACCGGCATCAAGCATTAAATTATCAATTAGTTTGATCCTTACTCCCCCTTCGCTGCTTGTACCAAATCTGAAAGAGTCTTCATAGAGATTTAATTTATCATAATCATTGTTGGGCAAAAATTGATGTGTTGTATAATCAGTTATAGGAAATGGAAAAGTAAAATCAAACCGTGACCAGTTGAGAGTGTTGGAATTAAAAAAAATAATTGCTGTGCTTTCTGTAATCTTATATCCATATCCCTCTGATTTGCCAAAACCAAAACGCCACATGTCAGATTCAATTTCAGTTCCCTGTGGATTTTTTCCCGAGAGTTTATTTGATTCATTACTTAAATATAAATATCTATAATTTTGTTCGATTATATAATCTGTATTCCAGGCAGCTTTATCTTTAATGTAACCTAATTTAATTTCAATCAGGTTGGGATCCACAAATTGATTTTGGAAATCATTTCTATCAAGTTTAGCTAATCCGTAAAGTAAAGAGATTGCCGGCTTTTTATCTTTAAATCCAAAATCGATAGTCCAATCTTCCCAATCATTCCATTCATTCCACTTCCAATGCCATTTCCAGTCATTATCTGTTTTTGATGAATCTTTTTGTGCCTGCGTAAAGCCAATGCCAAAAAAGAACAATAGTATAAAAAGTAAATTTATTTTATTCATATAACCTCCTGTGTGAAAAATTCTTTTTAAGTTCAACTCAAAATTACCATAAAATAACCTGATTGATTTATAAATTATCAAAACGCATTCACTCCAATGATAAGTGGATTTATGGTTTGTCAAACGGTTTCTTATCTAAAATAAATTCATCAAAATATTATTATGGTTAATTAAAATATCCCATATATTTGCAATGAAATATTTATTAGGAAATTTTTCTTTTATGCCCGATAAAATTATTAAATCAGAGTTGTATAAAATTTCACGACTGAATAAAAATTATCCGAAGTATGATGAGATACTTAAGCTGCACAAAGAAGCTATTGATGAAGGAAATGATATTTACCTTGATCCCGAAACCGGATTTGCGGTATTAACCGCCGAGTTTTTATTAAAGCGTGGTTATTGCTGTGGAAGCGGCTGCAGGCATTGTCCTTATAATGAAAGATTTTAAAATTTTATTTACCGAGAACTTTATTAACTAAGTAATTATTATCAGCAAAGGAGGAGTTATTATGTTTAAGATATTTTCTTTTATAATCTTTCTTTCCTCGTTTTTATTTGCTCAAGAGATGAGAGTCTCTTTTAACACTGGGGATGATGATATTGATCAGTATTTACAGGATGTTAATTCATACGGTAAAGCTGAGTTTGAATTTTTTAAAAATGATCTTTCTATAAAATTCGGAATCAGTACACGCGATGTTGACCAATATGTTTACACTGAAAAAGTTCGTCCCGGCGATCTTTATTATGCTTGTGCACTATCAAGTGTTACAGGAAAAAAAGTAAAAGATGTGCTTGTTTTGTATAATAACAAAAAGGGCTGGGGTGCAGTTGCTATTGATCTTGGCATTAAACCCGGCTCCAGAGAATTCCATCGTTTAAAGGGTAAATCAATTAGTGGAATTGGGAAAGTAAAAAGCAAACATTGGTATAATGGAAAAGGTAAATCCAAAGGAAAAAAATAATTTTTTAATTAAAATTATTAAGTTTTAATATTTAACATTACTCCTTTCTAAAAACAAAAACCCCTCGTTTAGAGGGGCTTCGATTATAAAATAAACTTACTCAAGTCTCTATCTTTAACAATTTTTTCTAGTTTATTTTTTACAAACTTAGCATCAATCTTTACAGCGTTAGCCGGAATTTTATCAGGCACATCAAAAAGAATTTCATCAAGTAATGTCGTTAAAATTGTATGCAATCTTCTTGCGCCAATGTTTTCAACCTGTTCATTAACTTCTGTTGCAATGCGGGCAATTTCCTTTATTCCATCTTTACTAAATTCTAATTTTACACCTTCTGTTTCCAGCAAAGCGTTGTACTGTTTTAGTAAAGCGTTTTGCGGAGTCGTTAATATCTTTACAAAATCATCTTCATTTAAACTATTAAGCTCTACCCGAATCGGGAATCTTCCCTGCAATTCAGGAATTAAATCAGATGGTTTAGAAACGTGAAAAGCTCCTGATGCAATAAACAAAATATGATCGGTTCTAACAACGCCATATTTTGTATTTACACTTGAGCCCTCAACGATCGGAAGAAGATCGCGCTGTACACCCTCGCGACTAACATCAGGTCCTTGTCCTTTACTGCTTCCGGCAACCTTATCAATCTCATCAATAAAAATTATTCCGGAGTTTTCAACTCTCTCAATCGCTTCTTTCTGAACAACATCCATATCAATAAGTTTTTGTGCTTCTTCTTGCGCCATTATGCTTCGAGCTTCTTTTACAGTTGTTTTTCTTTTCTTGCGTTTCTTAGGCATAATATTGCCCATAATTTCCTGAATATTAATTCCCATATCATCCATACCAAATGGTCCAAGAACCTGCATCCCGATTGATGTCTGCGCCTGCGAATCAAACTCAATCATTTTATCATCCATTTCACCACTCTTAAGTTTTAACTTCATCCACTCGCGGGTTTTCTGGTTCTGATATGCCCCATTCTCTTCACCGTTAGCCGGCTGTTCTTCATTCTCTTGAACAACAGGAGCATTTTTTGTTTTTCTAACGGGCGGTATTAAAATATCAAGAACTCTTTCATCGGCAAGTTCTTCAGCTTTTGCTTGAACTTCTTTTCCTTTTTCTGCCTTAACTAAGTTTACTCCAACTTCAACCAGATCCCGCACCATTGATTCAACATCTCTTCCAACATATCCAACTTCAGTAAACTTTGATGCTTCAACTTTTACGAATGGTGCCTGAGAAAGTTTTGCAAGTCTGCGTGCAATTTCTGTTTTACCAACTCCTGTGGGACCGATAAGGATAATATTATTGGGCATAATTTCTTCGCGTAAAATATCTTTTACTTGCTGGCGTCTCCAGCGGTTGCGAAGTGCGATTGCAACTGCTCGCTTGGCTTCAGTTTGTCCGATTATGTATTTATCAAGTTCTTTAACTATTTCTGATGGAGTTAATACTTTTATATCATAAATTTTCTTTTCCATAACTATTCTATTACCTCAACATTAATTTTATCATTAGTGTAAATGCAGATATCTGCAGCAGTTTTAAGTGCCTCCTGTACAATTTCTTTTGCAGAAAGCTGGCTGTGTTTTTTTAACATTTGTGCGGCGGCAAGTGCATACATTCCACCTGAACCTATTGCAACAATTTGGTCATCTGGTTCAATCACATCACCCGTACCGGAAATTACGAGCGCTGTGTCTTTTGAAATAACAGCAAGCATTGCTTCCAACTTTCTCAGATATTTGTCTGTCCTCCAATCTTTTGCCAGTTCGACTGCGGCACGACTTACATTTCCCCGATACTGTTCAAGTTTATCTTCAAACCTTTCCATAAGTGTAAATGCATCTGATGTGGCGCCGGCAAAACCGCAAAGCACTTTTCCGTTTGCAATTTTTCTTATCTTCATTGCATTATGTTTCATAACTGTGTTCCCGAGTGAAACCTGTCCATCACCTCCAAGTGCGGCAACTCCATTATGTATAATTCCAAGTATTGTTGTTGATTTTATTTTTCGTTTCATAATTATTTCTTTCTTTGAATTTAATTAGTGTAAAATTAGTGTTAATTAGTGGCAAAAAGATCAGCCACGAATTGCACTAATTACCACGAAATTCTTTTAAACTTATTAAATAGATTCCAAACTTCATTGGAATGATGACTTAATCTTAAAAGGGAAGATTCTTGGTACTTTCTTTTGGTAATTTCTGTAAAGATCACCAAACATTCTAACCATTTTCTTTTCCTCATAATACGAGCCGATATAAAAATATGCTGTAAACGAAATGAACATTGTGAGATAAAACAAATTCATTTCAGCTCTGAAAAGTAAAAATATAATTGAGAAAAAATAAATCGGGTGTCTGCTGTATTTATATGGTCCCTCAATTCGCAAGGTGTAATTTTCATCCAGCTCATCATCTGCATATTGATTTTTAAAATATTTATCAAGCTGATATAATCCCGTAAATTCTCTAAAACTTATATATTTAAAACACCAGATCATTCCAGCCAGTGAAAGGAATTGTGGAATCAATACTAAATAATCATAAGGCGGCGGTAAAGTATAGATTTGCAACGATGGTTGGGGCGCCATATCCCAAATCAAATATAAACTTATTACAGAGAACAAGTTGTATCCAATTCGATAGAATGCGATTCGTTTGCCAAAGTTTTTACGAATAAATATTTTTATTTTTTCTGAAGCAAGAACTGAATGGACATATCCAAAAAGAGCAAACAAAACAATTAAAATAATTACATCAATTAAGTATTTCATTTAAGCATTTGTTTACGCAAACGCGCAACAGGAAGTTTAAGTTGTTCGCGATATTTGGCAATCGTTCTGCGCGCAACATGAATTCCTTCGGCATTTAAAAGTTCTGCAAGTTTATCATCACTGAAAGGTGCTTTTTTATTTTCAGACTCAATTAGTTCTTTAAGCCGTTCGCGGATATGTTTGTTTGATACTTCTTCACCGGAATCTGTTGATAAACCTTCGCTGAAAAAATATTTCAGTTCATGAATGCCCATCGGGCTTTGAACATATTTACCATTTACCACGCGGCTTATGGTTGATATATCCATTTGAATTTCTTCGGCAATATCTTTGTAAATCATTGGCTTCAAAAATTTAGGACCTTTTTCAAAAAACTCATACTGTCTTTCAAGTATAGCGCGCATAATTTTCATTAAAGTTTCGCGCCGCTGTTGTATGCAGGCAATGAACCATTTTGCTGATTCAAATTTTTCCCGCAAGAATTTATACGTTTCTTTTTCGCGTTGATTTCTTTTATTCCTTTTATTGGAATCAAACATTTCAAGATATTGCTTACTAATTGTAACCGATGGCATGCTTTTATCATTAAGAGTAATTACCCAGTTATCATCAACTTTTTCAACTAGAAAATCAGGAGTGATCTGATTGCTTTCCATCAACGCAATATTTCCCTCTCCGGGTTTGGGATTCATTGTTTGAATCAGAGCTACAGTATCTCGTAAACTTTCATCTGTAAGGTTCATTCTGGTTTTAATTAAATCAAATCGGCGCTTGGTAAATTCATCATAATGATCTTCAAGCATTTTAATTGCAAGATATTTGTTATAAGGATCGGCTTTACTTTCCCTAAGCTGCACAATCAAACATTCCTGCAAGCTTCTGCAAGCTATTCCAATAGGATCAAATTTTTGAATTCTTTTTAACAAATCTTCGGCGGCCTGAGGATCAATTTTTATGTGCTCAAACATTTCAAGCTCATTTAAAATTTCCGGCAGTTCACGTTTCAGATATCCATCTTCATCAAGGTTACCGATTATTTCTTCACCAAGAATAAAAAGCTCTTCATCAAGGTTAAGTAAACGAAGCTGTTCGGTTAAATGTTCACTCAAGGATGTTCGTGAGGGAGCTAATGGATGATAAACTTCTTCATCATTACTTCTGTTAATCCTTTCATGATCAAGGTCATCATCATTCATATAATCAGCAAGATCAAACTCTTCATTATCCTTATCAGAAAAATCCTCTTCAATCTCTGATTCAGTTTCTGTTTCTTTTTCTTTATCATCCTGATCCAGCGTCATTTCCATTTCTTCTTCCAAAACAGGATTCATTTCTAATTCTGTTTTAATCCGCTGTTCAAGTGCGAGCGTATTTAGCTGAAGCAGTTTTTGATATTGTATCTGCTGCGGCGAAAGCCGTTGCTGCTGAGAAAGTCTTTGATTAAGTGAAAGCATATTATCTACCTGAATTATTCATTAGTTTATTGTACCAATCTTCTCCGTATAATCTGATTAAAGAATCTTTACAAAATTCTGCTACTGTTACATTGTCTTCTTTCCCTTTTTCCAATGCGGGTAAACATTCGCTAAACTTTTCATAGCGAAGAATATCACCGCCAAAATCAGAAATCCTGATTGGGAAAAGATGACAGGAAATTGGTTTTCTAAAATTAATTTTTCCATCAAAGTATGCTTTTTCAATCGCACATTTAGCAATGGAATTTTCATAAAAAGCAAAAACACAATCACGATTGTTTACACTTCTAATCATCAACTCATTTTCTTTAATTTCATAAAAGCCGTTTTCATCAATTTCATCAATCTGCGTTTGAGAAATATATTCCTTAACAACGGGCAATATTTTTTTTATCTCATCAATTTCTTCTTTTTTAACCGGTGCACCAAGCTCACTTTCTAATGTGCAGCACGCACCCTTACATTTTTTCAAATCACACGAAAAGGGAATTTCAAGTATCTCTCTTCTTACTAAAACCTCATTTATGTTAAGTATTCTATCAGAATCCATTGGAATAATTTTTGCTAATGTCAGGGCAAAATATAAGGTAAAAATTCTTTTTATCGCAACTTGATTTTAATTTTTTTGCATCTCTATAAAGTTTATTCCAAAATTTATTTTACGTTTAGTTGATTTTAATCTTCCAAATCGGTTATTTGCTTTATCAATTTACAAGCTATTAGTAATGATATTAAAAGATAAGGTCGTCCTTTTAACCGGGGCTTCGTCCGGAATTGGTTATCAACTTGCTAAAGATTTTGCCAACGAAGGGGCAAAACTGGCATTGCTTTCCAGAAGGTTAGATATTTTAGAGAAATTATCGCAAGCGTTAGATAAAAAAACTTTTGTCCGCGTTTATAAATGTGATGTAACGATTAAGCAGCAAGTTCATGAAACTGTTGTGCAGATTAAAAAAGATTTTGGCAAGATTGATATTGCAATCCTTAACTCTGGCGTAGGTGCTAATTCAAGTGCTTTAGATTATAATTCCGATGCCGCAGAAAAAGTTTTTAACACAAATGTTCTTAGTGTAATTTATTTCATCGAACAACTGATACCTGATTTTATTTCTGAAAAGCGTGGTGCCATTGTTGGCTTATCAAGTCTTGGCGATGGAAAAGGTTTTCCGAAAAGTGGATTCTATTCTGCAAGTAAAGCAGCGTTAACAATTTTACTTGAAAGTTTACGAATAGAACTTAAAAAGTTTAATGTTAAAGTTGTGACTGTTAAACCGGGGTTTATTAAAACTCCTATGACAGATAAAAACAAATTTAAAATGCCATTTTTAATGAACGTTGAAAAAGCAAGTTTGATCATCATAAATGGATTAAAAAAAGATAAAAGAATAATAGAATTTCCCTGGCAGACAACAATCGGGGCAAAAATTTTAAGAATGATTCCCACAAAATGGTTTGAAGCATTTGCCTCAAATGCATTACCAAATAAAAAATAAATTATCTAACAATTATGATTCAAAAACTAATAGCAGTTTGCTTTTTAATTTACGGCATTTCATTTGCCCAATCGGATACACTCATAACTTTTTCTGAAGTAATGTTTTCACCAACCTCCGGTAACAATGAGTTTATCGAGCTTTATAATCTTAGCAGTACACAATCTATTAATCTGTCCGGATTTAAAATTAAATATTATACTTCAACCCCAGATATAATTGTGGATGCAGGATACGGAACTATACTTGCACCAAATTCTTACGCAATAATTTTTGAAAATGATTACGACCTCGCATCTGGAATCTACAGCGGCATTGTACCTGCAAATGCTCTGATATTAAAAATTGCCGATAATTCTTTTGGTACAAGCGGAATGGCAAACACAACAAGCCGACCTTTATGGCTGCTGAATTCTGTTAACGATACGATTGATTACTATTTTTATTCAGCGAATAACACAACTGCTATTTCTGATGAAAAGAAAATTATGAATAAAGATTCACTCGCATCAAACTGGGCTAATTCTCTTGTATTAAATGGTACGCCAGGTTATACAAACTCCGTGACTCCAACAAATTTTGACCTTCAGTTAAGTGCTTTATTATTTTCACCTTCAATGCCAATTGCGGGCAATGATGTTAACATTACTGCAAGAGTTAAGAATAAAGGGATTGTTACCGCAGCAAATTATTCTTTAGAAATTTTTAATGATATCAATAAAAATTCAATCGATGAAACTGGAGAATTAATTTTTTCACAATCATATTCAAACCTTTTTCCAAATGATTCTATTACGGCAATAACAACTTTAAATTCACTTTCTGCTGATACATATCAAATAATTGCAAAAATAAATTTTGCTGAAGATCAGAATCCGGCAAACAATATTTTGATAAAACAATTTATCGTATCACCGCCGGGAAATAATTACAACGATGTTGTTATAAACGAAATTATGTATGCTCCATTAACAGGAGAACCGGAATGGATTGAGCTTTATAACAGAACGACGGAATCAATAAACTTAAAAAACTGGAAATTGTCGGATGCCGCAACTACTGTTACAATTACAACACAGGATAAAATTTTATCAGCAAATTCTTTTGTTGTTATTTCAAAGGGTGCTAACGTTACTAACTTTTTCTCTATCCCTTCAGATGTTATTGTAGCAAATGTTCCATCATTAAATAACACAGGCGATGCTGTTGTAATTAAAGATTTTAATAATGTAAAAATTGATTCCCTTTACTATTTGCCGGAGTGGGGCGGAAACACTGGTGGAAAATCTTTAGAACGAATTGATTATAATGCTTCATCAACCACACCAACTAACTGGAAGACATCAAAAAGTATTTTTAAAGCAACTCCGGGAAATATTAATTCTGTAACTCAAAAAGATTTTGATGTTTTATTAAGCGACGTTCAGTTTAATCCCAAATATCCTTTGCTCGGCGATAACATTATCATCTCTGCAAAGGTAAAAAATATTGGAAAGAACTCTGCGCTGTTTTCTGTTGATTTATTCGAAGACATAAATCTGGATTCTATTCCGGATACATTTATTGAATCTGTTTCTAATATCTCTTTGCCTGCAAGCGATTCATTGTTAATTCCTTTCAACTATTCTATTCAAAATCTTCAGTCTAAAAAAGGATTTTTTGTTAAATCTGTTTTTGCACAGGATCAGGACACAACAAACAATTATTTTTATAAATCAGTTGAGCCGGGATTTCCAAATCAAACAATCATCGTTAACGAAATTATGTTTGCACCACTCGGCGGCGAGCCGGAATGGATTGAGTTATTTAATAATTCTAATCAAGATATAAATCTTAAAAACTGGTCTGTCACTGATGTTCTTACAACACCGGTTACTGCCCCAATAAAAAATGATTTTGTTATTCCGGCAAACAGCTTTGCGGTTTTAACACGAGATTCATCAATAAATAATTTTCATAGATTTGTCCCTGCTCCGATTTTGAAAATAAATCTGCCATCATTAAATAACGATAAAGACGGAGTTGTGTTAAAAGATAACCGTGGACTGACGATAGATTCTGTTTTCTATTCAAACCAATGGGGCGGCACAAATGGTTTTTCTTTGGAACGAATTTCATCAACATCAAACTCAAATAATCAATTTAACTGGGCAAGCAGTAAAGATATTGAACAAAGCACACCGGGCAGAATAAACAGCATCACTCCAAAAGAATTTGATTTATCCGTTGCCACAATTTCATTCTCGCCACGATTCCCAACTAATGGTGATGATGTTTTAATTGCAGCGAAGATTAAAAATAACGGCAGCATTACAGCACAAAATTTTACAACTGAATTTTATGTTGATACTGATTCAAATAATGTTATTGATAAACTTATAAGCTCAGTTAATTCATCCAATTTAAATTCAGGGGATTCTGTTTCCATAACTTCAACATCATCAATTTTATCTTTGCAAAGAAAAACATTAGTTGCAGTAAAAGTAATCTTTGTTTCTGATGAAGACACATTAAATAATTATTTTGAAAAATCTGTTGAGCCGGGATTTCCATCCGGCATTGTTAAGATAAACGAAGTAATGTACAATCCTGCAGATGGCAAGCCGGAATGGGTTGAGTTTGTAAATGTCAGCACCGATTCAATCAATATTAAAAACTGGTTAATCAGTGATGTGCTTACAACTCCGACTAAAAACTTTATAACAAACCAAAATGTTTTTATAAATCCAAACGAGATTTTTATTGTTGCAAAGGATACTTCATTTAATTCAGCTTATACAAAATCAAAAGCAAAAGTTTTTTATTCAAACTTCGGAAGTTTGGGAAACACATCAGACGGAGTAATTATTTATGATTTTAGAAGTGGAATTATTGATAGTTTGTTTTACCGTTCAAGCTGGGGCGGAAAAAAAGGATATTCATTAGAAAGAATTTCTTTAGATAAACCAACAAACGACAGTACGAACTGGGTTACCTCGTTAGATGTTTCCGGAAGCACTCCGGGCAGACAAAATTCTATATTTAATATCCCTGTTTTTGAAAGAAACACATTAGTAATAAATGAAATTATGTACGATCCATTACCCGGTAATGGAGAGTATGTTGAGTTTTATAATTTAACTCCCGATTCTATAAACATTGGTGGATGGAAATTTGAAGATGAAAATAAAAACGTAAACAGATTAATTGAAACTAGTTTTATTCTTCCTCCTCAAGAATATTTTGTGCTTTGTTCAGATTCGTCTGTAATTAAAAAGTTTGATTTATATGAATATCAATTCAAAAATGTAATCGGCACATCAAGTCTTGGGTTAGTAAATACCGGCGAGCTTATCTTACTAAAAGATGCAAGAGGTAATGTAATTGATTCTGTTTTTTACAGCGACAAATGGAACAACAAAAATATTGCTTCAACAAAAGGAAAATCTTTAGAAAGAATTAATCCCGGCTTAAATGGCAACGATCCACTAAACTGGAGTACTTCAGTTAATTCGCTTGGCGGCTCACCAGGAAAACCAAACAGCATCTTCACTGAAAATTTAAATCAATCGGCAAGCGTTACTGTTAATCCCAATCCATTCTCTCCGGATAATGATGGCTTTGAAGATTTTGCTTTAATTAACTATAACCTATCGCAGCCAATTGCACAGGTACGGATTAAAATTTTTGATAACAAAGGAAGATTAGTCAGAACGCTGTTAAACAACCAGGCAAGCGGACCGAGTGGTTCTGTTGTTTTTGACGGACTTGATGATGATGGACATGCGTTGCGAATGGGTATTTATATAATTTTTCTTGAAGCACTAAATGATAATTCCGGAGTTGTTGAAACAGTAAAAAGTGTTGTGGTGGTTGCAAGAAAATTATAAAGAATGAGGGCTGACTAAAAATTCTAAAAATGTCATTGCGATCCCGATAAAGTCGGGAGAAGCAATCTTTCAAATTTACGGTGCAAATTAATTCACTTCTCTTCGCACGTTACAACAAGTTTAATTTTAGTCAGCCCCAATTTCTTATTGTTTAATTAATATTGAATAAGCAAAATTCTGTAATCAATAATTAGCGCAGTAATATCATCTTCTTTGTTTCGTTGAATGAGCCAGCACTTATTTTATAGAAATATATTCCCGATGATAATTCACTTGCATCAAAGGTAACTTCATAAACTCCGGCAGGTTTTTCTTCGTTAACTAATGTTGCTACTTCGTTGCCAAGGATGTCGTAAACTTTTAAAACGGTCTGGGCAAGCCCCGACCCTACATCCGGGATACTGTACCGAATTTTTGTACTTGGGTTAAATGGATTAGGATAATTTTGTGCTAAAGAAAATTCTGTTGGAGTTTGTTTTTCATCCGAAACGTCGGTTGCAGTTCCCCAGGATAGATCATCAATAATAAATGAAGAACCCGCATGAGGGAAACCTGACGTAGTGTTAGTTATTTGAAAAACTATGTATGCTGTATCAGGTACATCTCCTGTTATCCAAAGTGTATTCAATACAAACTCTGAATAACTCGATTTAGAAACATCAGTTAAAAAACTTTCTCCTCCTATAGCTGAACCATTCTTGCCAAATGCAGTAGTTATTATTAAAACGTCTCCACCAACACTCGTAAATTTATACCATCCATGCAAGGCATCCGGTCTGAAATTGATAGTGAAACCACCATTATCTCCTGTAGCGGAAGTAAGCGCTATTGGTACCGAAAATCCCTGGAGAGAAACAACCGTTCCTTGAATAGCTGATACGCCTTCGTGTGCATCATTCGATTGAGTAAACGGGATATAATCAGGTGAGGAATTTGTTGTTAACCAGTTATCCGGTTCTCCGTTTGTCCAGCTTTCAAATCCTGCATTTGGAATTTGAGCATTTAAAAAAGTAAGCGAACACAGAAAAATAAAAACGAAAGTGTATATGTATTTCATTTTAAGCTCCTCATAAAGAATATGTTGTTATATAAAATAATTAAATTCAAAACAGGTATTTCATTAACTCTGCCAATTATTTAAAGTGTTTTATAAATTTTGCCTAAATACAAAGAAGACCGCCAAATGGCGGTCTTCAAATGTGCCTCCTTATATAAATTAAATTTATTTGAGCAGAATTAGTTTCTTCGTGCTGCTAAATTCTTTAGAGCCAGTAGTTGATATTGCGTTAATCTTGTATAGATAAACACCTGAAGAAAGATTAGCTGCGTTAAAAACAACTTCGTGATATCCGGATGATTTAACATCATTTACTAAGCTCGCGATTTCCTGTCCAAGTAAATTGAAAACAGTAATTGTAACTTTACTTTCTGATGGAATCGCATATCTAATCGTAGTTGTTGGATTAAATGGATTTGGATAATTCTGGCTTAGCTCAAAATTATCAGGAGTAATTCCAGCTAAATCTTCTACTCCTGTAAATCCAGTTGAGTCACCAATTGTTATATCATCTAACAAATAAGTATTGCCATATGGTGAGTAAGCACCGATTCTTACTACAACATTATTTTGTCTATAATTCTTCAACGAATAAGTATAATGTGTATAAGTGGCCCCATTGAAACTAGGTTGAGCTAAAGTTGACCATGACAACCCAGCATCATTCGATATCTCAATACTTAAAGCACCTGTACCACCATCCGCTTTTTTAATATAAAAATCCAGATAAGGTTTTGGTGCACTGGATAAATTTTGAATACCGTTTATTGTTAAGTAATTATAAGTTCCACCAGCTGGAGACAAAGCCCAAACTTGATTACCGCTATGAGCATTTAACGCTTTAATAGCCCAGGAACCAGGAATCCAATATTTCAATGAAACTGAATCAACTTCAACAGAATCAACTATTGGCACTGGTTGGGTTTTTGTGTTATTAAAAATTTCAACATCATCAAGATGCCATCCATCATATTGTGTCCCGCCATTAGAAGCAACTCTAAATCTTACGTAAGCTGTTGCTGATTGTTTTAAATAACCGACAGCAAATTCTCTTTTTTCCCAGAGTCCTCCACTATTGCCGGTAAAGCCTGTAATATTGGTCCAGTTTACGTTATCAATTGAATAGTCTATGTATCCAAAATCCTGACCTTGTTCAAAAGTATACTTATGATTAAACCTAAGAACTGGTCTTAAAACTCCTGCCATATTAACCCGCATTACCAAACGTCTATCTGAGTTAGGCAGATAATTACCATCCGGGCTATCTTCAAATGCATGAGTCGTGCTATGATCCGGATCTAATGCATCAAACTCAGTTACTGCCCATGGTAAATCTGCTGCCCAGCTATAAGTTCCTTCAAATGTTTCCACAAATGGAGCAACTTCTGCTGTTGTGTTAAAGGCCGTTGATAGATCCGCTCTGTCTGATCCTTGATTAATTAAATTTTGTGTATCCTGCTCGTAAATTTTTGCGAAGTATGGGGTGTTTGTAAATAATAAATCAGTTAAAGTTGTTTCAACAGTAGCTTTATTAAAAATTTCAAATACTTTTGTTTCGCCATGATTATAATATCCGGGAGCTACAAAATAATTATTTACAGCATTTGCATCAGTAGATAATACAACCCTATAACTACCAAAATCTGCGGCAGTTGATGCACCCCATTTTACTTTCATTCCATTATTGGTTGGAGTTAATAATGTTAATGCCTTCGGCGTTGGTGCATTGTCTATGAGAATGTCATCAATGTAATATGAGCTGCCATAAGGAGAGTAGCATCCAATTCTTACTAAAACGTTTGCCTGGCGGAAAGTGCTAAGTGGGACTTCAAACCAAACATATTGTGTACCACTAAAACTTGGTTGAGATAATACTGACCATGTTAACCCGGCATCATTTGATGCTTCAATGCTTAAAGCTCCTGTTCCACCGTCAGCTTTTTTAACCCAGAAAGAAAGATACGGATTAGTAGAACTTGAGAGATTCATTCTGCCTGCAAGTGTTAAATAATTATATGTTCCTCCAGCAGGACCCAATGCCCAAACTTGCCCACCACCTGTATGATCATTAGCAATCTTTACATTAAATGATCCCGCAACCCAGTGGTTTGTAGAAAAAGTATCAACATCTGCATTATCAAAAAACGGGAATGCAGTTGTTTTATTATTTGTAGAAATCTGAACATCATCCAAATGCCAGCCATCCTGCTGCGTACCTCCATTTGATGAAGTTCTAAATCTTACATAACCCGTTGTTTGATTTTTTA
>OEIU01000596.1_pt1 | contig 31842 bp, 25 predicted proteins | sample 1539221 | NCBI WGS metagenome assembly OEIU01 (sample SAMN03792071, study PRJEB22550) | activated sludge metagenome | feature: wastewater treatment plant; material: activated sludge; isolation source: Wastewater treatment plant of a petroleum refinery complex | place: Argentina: Zarate | collected...
GCACCTGCAGCGGGTTCTTCGTGCCGTCGGGCCGCCAGCGCGGCAGCAGGAAGCAGCTCAATCCGCCGGGCGCCTGCGCCAGCACCAGGAAGGCATCGCACATCGGTGCCGAGACGAAGTACTTGTGGCCGACCAGCTCGTAGGCCGCGCCCGGGCCTTCGGCGGCCCCCAACGGATGCGCGCGCGTGGTGTTGGCGCGCACGTCGGAGCCGCCCTGCTTTTCGGTCATGGCCATGCCGATGGTCAGGCCGGCCTTCTGTGCATCGGGCACGTTGCGCGGGTCGTAGACGGGCGCGGTGATCTTCGGCACCCAGGCTTCGGCCAGCGCCGGCGTGGTCTGCAGCGCCGGCACCGAGGCGAAGGTCATCGTCACCGGGCAGCCGTGGCCGGCCTCGACCTGCGTCTGCATGTAGAAGCGCGCCGCGCGCGCCACGTGCGCGCCGGGGCGCGGGTCGCGCCACGGCGACGCATGCAGACCGTGCTCGATGGCCGTGCGCATCAGCTGGTGGTAGGCCGGGTGGAACTTCACCAGGTCGACGCGGCGGCCGAAGCGGTCGTGGGTGTCGAGCACCGGCGGGTTCTGGTTGGCCAGCACGCCCAGCTCCAGGTAGTCGGCCGATCCGGCCAGCCGGCCGAAGTCACCCAGCGCGGCGTCGTCCCAGGCGGCGCCTTCGCGCTGCACCGCTTCGACCAGCGCCTGGTCCTGACGGTACATGTCGTAGTCGAGCAGTTCGCTGCCGACGTTGATTACCTGGTGCGTCTCGGCCAGCGTCAGCTGGTCGTGGTGGTCGTGATTCAGGGCGTCCTTCAGGGGTTCGGGTGCGTTCATGACAGTGCCTCCTGGGTGAGTCTGCGGGACAGGGATGGGGCGGTGCGCAGCGAGGAGCCTGCGCGCACCGCGGCGAGATACTGGCGCCAGACGGTCTTGCCGATGTCGTCGTGGCGCGTGACGGCGGCGACGAAGCGCTGGCGCGTGGCCTCGTCGACCAGCGGCGCCGGCAGCCACGGGTCGAACAGCAACTGGCGGATGGCGCGGTTGCCGAGCTCGAAAGTCTCGCGCGCCGCCTGCTCCAGCGGCAGCGTGCGCGCCTGCTCGCGCCACGCCGTCAGACTGGCGGTGGTCTCCCGGTAGCCGGCCTGCAGCGCGGCGGTGTCCCACAGCGTGCGCGCGCGCGCGCCATCGGCGGGTGCCAGGTCGCGCAGCGTGAACACCGTGCCGGCCGCGGTGCCGGCGGGCAGCAGCGTCTGCAGCCGCGCACGCAAGGCTGGCGCGCCGCCGGCCAGGTTGTCGGGGCGCAACTGCAGCCCGCGTTCGAATTCGGCCAGGCCCAGCAGCTCGAAAGCGCGAGCGCGCGCACGCTGCGCGGCGCGGTCGCTGCGGCCGGTGGCGCCGGCGTGCACCGCGATCCAGCCGCCGTTCCAGGCGCGCACCTGCAGCGGGACCAGCCGCCAGCGGCCGACCTCGTCGGCCAGCGGCCGCGCTGCGGGACCGAGCGCGTAGACACCGCGCTGCGGCGCGACCAGCAGGCCGGCGGCCACGGCGCGCGCGAGCGCGACGCGCACGCTGTTTTCGGGCAGGCCGAAGAGTGCGCAGGCCGGCAGCAGCTCGCGCACGCCGAGGGCAGCGTCGCCCTGGCCTTCGGCACCGAGCACCAGCCGCAGGATCAGGGCGCGAGGCTTGACCGACATGGCGGAATATTACTGACGTGCGCAAAAATAGTCAACGCATGTAATATCGGCAGCTCACTGCGGCTCACCACTGGAGACACCATGCCCGACTTCAGCAGCCTGTGCATCGCCAAGGACGAGGCCAACCCGCGCATCGCGCGCCTGCGGCTGAACCGCCCCGAGCGCTTCAACGCCATCAGCGACGCCATGCCCGCCGAGATCCGCGCCGCAGTCGAATGGGCCAATGCCGACGACGAGGTGCACGTGATCGTCGTCGAAGGCGCGGGCAAAGGCTTCTGCGGCGGCTACGACCTGGCCGCCAGCGCCGAGAGCCATATCGAACATCCGTGCCAGCAGGAGAAGACGCCGTGGGACCCGATGCTCGACTACGCCCGCATGAAGCGCAACACCGACGACTTCATGAGCCTGTGGCGCAGCCCGAAGCCGACCCTCGCCAAGGTGCACGGCGCGGCGGTGGCCGGCGGCAGCGACATCGCGCTCAGCTGCGACCTGCTGGTCATGGCCGAGGACGCGCGCATCGGCTACATGCCCACGCGCGTCTGGGGCTGCCCGACCACCGCGATGTGGACCTATAGGCTCGGGCCCGCGCGCGCCAAGCAGCTGATGTTCACCGGCGACATGATCGACGGCCGCACCGCCGCCGAGTGGGGCCTGGCCAACCTGGTGGTGCCGCTGTCCGAACTGGAGGCGGCGACGCGAAAGCTGGCCGAGCGCATCGCCGGCGTGCCGCGCGGCCAGTTGGCGATGCACAAGATGGTCGTCAACCAGGTGCTGCTGACGATGGGGCTGGAGCAGTCGCAGATGATGGCCACCGTGTTCGACGGCATCACGCGCCACAACCCCGAAGGCCTGTGGTTCCGCCGTTACGCACAGCAGAGCGGCTTCAAGGCCGCGGTGCAGTGGCGCGACAGCGGGCGGCCGATTCCCGAGGGCGACGAGGCGCGGGCGTTGATCCGCGATATGGAGCAGCGCCGCGGCGGCGTATGAGGATCAAAGCCTGGCGCTTAGGCGACGCTTAGGCGCCACAGCCGTCGATGCCGGGTTGGCGCGGGATGATTTCGCGAGAAGGCGTGTGGCCGCACGGAGAAGCGCGGTTGCGTGACGAGCTGCGCGTAGAACGCTGAACCGGGCACGTCTGGCGGCCCCTGCGCGTCCTTGGCAACGTGCCATATTCGCCGTCACCTGATCCAATCTCCGCGGTAGAGCAGATTGCACCCAGAAATCGCCACGGATTCCCGGGTTGTCCAGACACAGGCATCGACCCGATGCGCAGCACAGTGCCTGTCGATCGATCTGGAAGTGGGCCGCGACAGCGGGCGCATCCATCGGTTGGCCGGCGTGCGCGGTGACGGCCATGGCTCGCTGGCCTTTCCCCCCGGCACGCTGCCCGATGCGCTGCATGCGCTCGACCGGCTCGCCGATGGGGCCGCCTTTGTTCTCGGGCACAACCTGCTCGCCTTCGATCTGCCGCAGTTGCGCGCGGCCCAGCCCAATCTGCGGCTGTTCGACAAACCCGCCGTCGATACGCTGCGCCTGAACCCGCTCGCCTTTCCGCGCAATCCCTACCACCATCTGGTCAAGCACTACCAGGACGGGCAACTGCTCGGAAATCGCCGCAACGATCCGTTGTTGGACGCCGCGCTTGCCCTGCAGGTTTTCGCCGACCAGCAAGCCCAGCTGCAGGCAATGCGCGAAAGCGCTCCCGACCTGCTGCTCGCCTGGCACTGGCTGACGACGCGGGAAGGGGAAGGGGAAGGGGAAGGGGAAGGGGGTGGGGGTGGGGGTGCGGCCGGACTCGACCGCCTCTTTGCGGCCGTCCGCGGCACCGGCGCGCCGCAGCCTGCGCAGGCAATAGCCGCGCTCACCCGCCTGCTCGACCAGAGCGCCTGCAGCCAGGCCAGCGCCCGGGTCATCGCCGAAGCCGCGGCGCCGACCGCGACGACGGGGATGGCGTGGTCGTTGGCCTATGCGCTGGCCTGGATCTCGGTGGCCGGCGGCAATTCGGTGATGCCGCCGTGGGTGCGCCATCAGTTCCCGCAAGCCGCGCGGCTGGTTCGCGCCCTGCGCGATACGCCGTGTGCCGACCCGGCCTGCGCCTGGTGCCGCCGCGAGCACGATGCGCTGGCCCAGCTGAAGCAGTGGTACGGCAAGGGCTACGACTTCCGCCCCGAGCCGGTGGACCCGGCCAGCGGCCTGCCCTTGCAGCGGGTGATCGTCGAGGCGGCGATGCGCGGCCAGCATGTGCTCGGCATCCTCCCCACCGGCACCGGCAAGTCGCTGTGTTATCAGGTGCCGGCGCTGTCGCGCTTCGTGCGTACCGGGGCGCTGTCGATCGTCATCTCGCCCCTGGTCGCGCTGATGGAGGATCAGGTCAAGGGGCTGCGCGAGCGCGGCATCGAAGGCTGTGCGGCGATCAACGGACTGCTGTCGATGCCCGAGCGCGCGGACGTGCTGGACCGGGTTCGCCTGGGCGATGTCGGCATTCTGCTCATCGCGCCCGAGCAGCTGCGCAACAAGAGCGTGCGCAAGGTGCTGGCACAACGCGAGATCGGCGCCTGGGCTTTCGACGAGGCCCATTGCCTGTCCAAGTGGGGGCAGGACTTCCGTCCGGACTATCGCTACGTGGCCCGCTTCATCCGCGAGAACGCCGCAGCCGGCCCGCAGCGCGAACTGCCGCTGATCCAGTGCCTGACCGCCACCGCCAAGCCGGAAGTCGTGGCCGACATCGTCGGCCATTTCCGCGACAGGCTGGGCGTGGAACTGCGCGTGCTCGACGGTGGTTCGAAACGCGACAACCTCGAGTTCGACGTGATCGAGACCACCGCAGCGGAAAAGTTCGCCCAGGTCGCCAGACTGATCGAACGCGATCTGCCCGCCCAAATGTCCGGCGGCGCGATTGCCTACTGCGCCACGCGCCGGCAGACCGAAGAGCTGGCCGGCTTCCTGCGCGAGAAGGGCCTCGCCGCCGCCCCGTACCACGCCAAGCTGCCGCCTGAAACCAAGAAGGAGACGCAGCAGGCTTTCATCAGCGGCGCGCTGCGCGTCATCGCGGCCACCAATGCCTTCGGCATGGGCATCGACAAACCCGACGTGCGCCTCGTCGTGCATGCCGACATTCCCGGCTCGCTGGAGAACTATCTGCAGGAAGCCGGCCGCGCCGGGCGCGACCGCAGCCAGGCGCGCTGCGTGCTGCTCTATACCGCCGAGGACGTGGAGCGCCAGCATGGCATGTCGGCGGCGTCGCGCCTGTCGCGCCGCGACATCCAGAGCGTGCTGCGGGCGCTGCGCCAGTTGCAGCGCAAGAAGGAGCGTGACCAGGCGCTGGTGGCGACCTCCGGCGAAATCCTGGACGAGGACGAAGAAGGCAGCTTCAAGCGCGACGCCGCCACCGACGACACCCGCGTGCGCACGGCCATTGCCTGGCTCGAAGAAGCCGGCCTGGTGCGGCGCGAAGAAAACGCGGTGCAGATCTTCCCTTCGTCGCTGCGCATCAAGAGCCTGGCCGACGCCGAACGCAGACTGGCCGGCGTCGATCGCGCTTACCGCGACAGATGCCTGCAGCTGATCCGCATCCTGCTGGCCGCTGCCGCGGATGAAGGGCTGTCCACCGATGAACTGATGGCCGCCACGGGCTTCAGCGCCGATGCGCTGCGCGAGACCCTGTTCCTGTTCGACCGGCTGGGCATTGCCAGCAACGACACGGCGCTGACCGCCTATGTGCACGTGGCGGTCGAGCGGTCGTCGAAGAAGCGTTTCGACGAAGCCTGCGCGCTGGAGCGGGCGGTGATCGCCGCCTTGCGCGAAGAAGCGCCCGACCTCGGCAGCGGCGATGCGTCGCCGCTGCATCTGCGCCTGCTGGCTCAGCGGCTGAAGGATCAGGGCCATCCCGCACTGCCGCAGCGGCTGCGCCAGATCATCGCCGGGCTGGCGGGGGACGGGCGCGACGGCGAAGACGGCAAGGGCAGCCTGGCATTGAAGCGCGGCACCGATCCCGAGACGATGCACCTGACGCTCAACCGATCATGGCGCGCGCTGGAGAAGATCGCCGAACGGCGCCGCAGCGCCGCCGAAAGGCTGCTGGAGCATTGGCTGGGTACCTTGCCGCAAGGCCTGCGCGGCGTCGATCAGCTGGCGCAAACCACGCTCGGCCGGCTCACGGCCAGCGTCGCGGGGGATGCGCTGCTCGCCGCCGAGACCAAGGACCTGCGCAAGCTGGTGGAGCGGGCGCTGCTGTGGCTGCACGAGCAGGAGGTGTTGCGCCTGAACAAGGGCCTGGCCATCTTCCGCGCCGCCATGACCCTGCACCTCGAGCCCAACTGGAAGCTGCAGTTCGAGAAGGGCAACTATCAGCCGCTGGCGCTGCACTACGACGAGCTGACGCGGCAGATCCACATCATGGCCCGGTACGCCGAGCTCGGCGTGAAGAAGATCGCCGATGCACTGCAGCTCACGCTGGACTACTTTCGCCTGTCGCGCGACGCGTTCTGCCGGCGCTGGCTGCCCGGCCGCGAGAACGAACTCAGCCGCCAGACCACGCCACAGTCCTGGGACGCCATCGTCGAAACCCTGTCGCGGCCGCACCAGCGCAGCATCGTCGCCGACGACCGGGACAACGCCAACGTACTGGTACTCGCCGGCCCCGGCTCGGGCAAGACGCGCGTGCTCGTGCACCGCATCGCCTACCTGGTGCGCATACGCCGCGAGAATCCGCGCGCCGTGCTGGCACTGGCCTACAACCGCCATGCGGCGCTGGAGATCCGCAAGCGCTTGACCGAGCTGATCGGCGACGACGCGCGCGGCGTGACCGTGCTCACCTGCCACGCGCTGGCCATGCGCCTGGTGGGGGCCAGCTTCGCGGACCGCCGCGATGAAGAGCCCGACTTCGACGCCGTGCTCGCCGAAGCGACGGCGCTGCTCGAAGGCCGCGGCCTGCCGCCGGAAGATGCCGACGTGCAGCGCGACCGCCTGCTCGCCGGTTTTCGCTGGATCTTGGTGGACGAGTACCAGGACATCGGCCCCGGTGAATACGCACTGATCTCGGCCTTGGTCGGACGCAAGCGCAGCGACGAGGATGGCCGCCTCAACCTGTTCGCGGTCGGCGACGACGACCAGAACATCTACGCCTTCGCCGGCGCCTCGGTGGCGTTCATCCGCCGCTTCGCCGACGATTACAAGGCCAGGACGCAGTTGCTGGTCGAGAACTTCCGCAGCACGCAACACATCGTCGCAACTGCCAACCGCGTGATCGAGCGCGCGTCATCGCGGATGAAGACCGACGCGATACGCGTGAACAGCGCCCGCGCCAGGTCCGCGCCCGGCGGCGACTGGCAACGGATCGACCCGGTGGCGCGCGGCCGGGTGCAGATCCTGCCGGCCGGCGACAGCGCGCAGCAGCAGGCGCTGGCCGTCTACACCGAACTCGAACGCATGAGGGCGCTCGGCCTCGAGCCCGCCAAGACGGCAGTCATTGCGCGCCAGTGGAAGTTCCTCGATCCCTTGCGCGCGGCGCTGGAGGCGGCGGGCATTGCGGTCGCCATGGCCGATGAAGAGGCGCCGCCGCTGTGGCGCTTGCGCGAAACGCAGGCGCTGCTGGCTTTTCTGGCCGAGCGCCCGCAGGCCTCCCGCTGCGGCCTGCTGAAGGCGGACGAGCCGCAGGCCTGGCTGACCCTGCAGGACGGCACGGGCTGGTGGCCCGTGCTGGGCGAAGCCGTCGCCGTTTTTGCCGAGGACACGCGGGGCGCGGAAGTGTCGCTGGCCTTCTTTCGCGACTGGCTGGCCGAATGGGGCCGCGCCAGCCGCCGCCGGCAGACCGGCGTGCTGCTGCTGACCGCGCATCGCGCCAAGGGTCTGGAGTTCGACCACGTATTCGTGCTCGACGGCGCCTGGCGGGCCGGCGCCGGGGAGGACGACGACGCCGTGCGCCGGCTCTACTACGTGGCCATGACCCGCGCCCGCGCCACGCTGACGCTGGCGCGCATGGAGCCGGGCAACGCGATGCTCGACGGCCTGGAAGACGCTGCGGCCCTGTTGCGCCGCTTGCCTACACCATGGCTGCCAGCACCCGGGCCGATGGAGTACCGGTACTGTATGCCCGGCCTGAAGGACATCGACCTGGGCTTTGCAGGGTCGCAGCAGGCCGGCAGCCGCATGCATCGAGCCATCGCCAGGCTGCGCGCCGGCGATGCGTTGCACTATGTCGCGGACCCACGGGGCACGCGGCTGGAGGATGCATCGGGTGTGGCCGTCGCATGCTTCTCCAAGCACTTCGAGCCGCCGCCTGGCCTGCGCTGTGTGTCGGCGCGGGTGCGTGCCGTCGTGATCTGGCGCAAGGCCGACAGCAAAGCCCGATTCCTGGCCCGATGCCGCAGTGAGATCTGGGAAGTCGTCCTGCCGGAACTGGTTTTCGCTCCCTGATCAGCGGAGCGCAGGTTGTCGACATCTGCCGACTCGGGGCTCGCGCGCGTTGGCGCGAGGTCGCCGGTCGTGCGTGTCCGAAGTGCGAGTGCGAGTGCGAGTGCGACGCGCGTCGCAGCTGCGGCGCGGGTGCGGTGGGTGTGCCGCCGCCGGCGCTGCCAGAATGGCCGGATGCCGAGGCAAGTCCGCACCCAGTCGGTGACGCCGCAGCTGCGCGACTGGATCGCCGCGCAGGCGCGTGCCGGCTGCGGCGGCGACGACATCCTGCAGGCCATGCACGCCAGCGGCTGGGAGGACGCGGTGGCGCAGGCCGCGCTGGCGCAGGTGCTGCCCTCGGCCGAGGCCGGATGGCCGCGGCCCGGGCCGGATCTGCACGAGGCGCCGTCGACGCTGCAGCTGCCCGACCGCCGCGTGCAACTGCTGCTGCGCCTGCGCCGCCCGCGCCTGCTGCTGATCGGCGGCTTCCTGTCCGGCGACGAATGCGAGCTGCTGGTGGCGCTGTCGCGGCCGCGGCTGGCGCGTTCGCAGACCGTCGGCCACGCCCGCGGCGGCAGCGAGGTCAACGCCGCGCGCACCAGCGACGGCATGTTCTTCGAGCGCGGCGAGGCGCCGCTGGTGCAGCGCATCGAGCAGCGCATCGCCGCGCTGCTGCGCTGGCCGGTAGAGCGCGGCGAAGGCCTGCAGGTGCTGCGCTATGCGCCGGGCACGCAGTACCGGCCGCACTACGACTACTTCGACCCGGCGCAGCCCGGCAGCGCCGCGGTGCTGAAGCACGGCGGCCAGCGCGTCGGCACGCTGCTGATGTACCTGCAGGTGCCGCGGCGCGGCGGCGCGACGGTGTTTCCCGATGCCGGCCTGGAAGTGGCGCCGGTCAAGGGCCATGCGCTGTTCTTCGGCTACGACCGCGCGCACGAATCGACCGGCACCTTGCACGGCGGCGCGCCGGTCATCGAAGGCGAGAAGTGGGTCGCCACCAAGTGGCTGCGCGAGGGCGTGTTCGGCTGAACTGGCGGCGTCACAGCCCCAGCCAGCGCGCGATGATATTGCGCTGCATCTCGCTGGTGCCGGAGTAGATCGTCGAGCCGATCGCGTCGCGCAGCGCGCGTTCGACTTCGTACTCCTCCATGAAGCCGTAGCCGCCGTGCAACTGCACGGCGTCGAGTGCGGTGCGTACCAGCGTTTCGCTGACGAACAGCTTCGTCATCGCGGCATCGAGCGAGATGCTGCGGCTGGAGCCGAGCCGGCAAGCGGTGCGGTAAACGAGCAGTCGCGCGGCTTCGAGCTGCACCTTCATATCGGCGATTTTGTGCGACACCGCCTGGAACTTGCCGATCGGCTGGCCGAACTGCTGGCGCGTGCGCGCGTAGCGCACGGTGGTGTCCAGCAGCCGCTCTATGGCGCCGACGTGCAGCGCCACCAGCAGCGAACGCTCCCATTCCATCGCGGTGCCGAAGACCGCTGCGCCGCCGCCGACCGTGCCGAGCACGGCTTCGTCGGCAACCCAGACCTCGTCGAAGTTCAGTTCCCCGACTGGGGCAGTGCGCAGCCCCATCTTCGCGAAGTGCTGACCGGCCTTGAACCCTGGCGTGCCGCCTTCGACGAGGAAACCGGTGATGCCGCCGGCGAAGCGCTTGTCGGCGTCGGTCAGGGCGAACACCAGCACCAGGTCGGCCTCGGGTCCGTTGGAGATGAAGGTCTTGCTGCCCTGCAGGCGCCAGCCGTGGCCGTCGCGCGTCGCGCGCAGCCGCATCGCGAAGGTGTCGGAGCCGGAGTCGGGCTCGGTGATGGCATGCGCGCCGACCAGCGTGCCGCGGCACAGGCCCTCCAGATAGCGCGCCTTCTGCGCCTCGCTGCCGTGCAACCACAGCGGCACGGTGCAGGCCAGCAAGTGCGCGGCCACCGAGAAGCCCAGGCCGCCGTCGGTGCAGCCATAGCCCAGCGCTTCCAGCGCCACGGCGCAGGTCAACGCGTCGGCGCCGGCGCCGCCGTGCTGTTCCGGCGCGGGCAGGCCGAGCAGGCCCATGTCGCCGCACTTGCGCCACAGCTCGCGCGGGAAGCGGCCGGCGCGGTCGCGTTCGATGACGCCGGCATTGAGCTCGTTGCGCGCGAAGCGCACGACGCTGTCGCGCAGCGCCTTCTGTTCGTCGGTGAGCGAGAAGTCCATCAGCCCAGTGCCTTAAGTCCCTGGTAGTCGATCTTGTCGGTCGAAGTCTTGGGCAGGCTGGGCTGCCAGACGAAGCGGTCCGGGATCATGTACAGCGGCATGTTCTGCGAGCAGTGGCGCTTCATCTCGATCAACCCCGGCGGCTTGCCCTCGCGGACCGCCAGATGCGCGACGATGGTGACGCCTGCGTCGGCGTCGGCCAGGGCGACGACGGCCGCTTCCTTCACGCGCGCATGCTTGTACAGCGCGGCCTCGATCTCGCCCAGCTCCACGCGGTAGCCGCGGCGCTTGACCATGCGGTCGCGCCGGCCCAGGTAGGTGTAGCAGCCGTCGTCGGCCTCGGTGACGATGTCGCCGGTGCGGTACCAGCGCTGTCCGGCGGCGTCGATCCATAAGCCACGCGCCGTCTGCTCCGGCAGCGACCAGTAGCCCTGCATGACGCCGGGGCCGGCGATGCACAACTCGCCTTCGCTGCCGCGCACGACTTCGGCGCCGCTCTCGTCAAGCACGCGGGCCTGCAGGTGCGAGCAGACGGGGCCGATGGGGTAAGGCTTGGTCCGATCGTCCGGCACCGGCATGTTCACCTCGTACCAGGTGCAGACATTGGTCTCGGTGGGGCCGTAGAGGTTGAAGTAGCGCGGCACCGGCCACTGTTGGCCGAGCGCGCGCAGGTGCTTGACCGCGAACACCTCGCCGGCGAACAGCACCTGGCGCAGCGCCGCGCAGTCGTGCCGCGCCAGGTCGCCGAACTGCGCCAGCAGTGCCAGGATCGACGGCGCCGAATACCAGATCGAGATGCGCTCGTCGGCGATCAGCTTGGCCAGCCGGGGTGCGTCCTTGCCCATGTCCTCGCCCACCAGCACCAGCGTCGCGCCGTGCTTGAAGCACAGGTGCAGGTCCAGGATCGACAGGTCGAAGTGGAAGGGCGCGTGTGAGGAAAAACGGTCGTCCTCGCGCGGCTCGAAGACCTCGGAGCACCAGTCGACGAAGGACAGCGCGTTCTGCTGCGTCAGCATCACGCCCTTGGGGCGGCCGGTGGAGCCCGAGGTGTAGAGGATGTAGGCCAGGTCGCCGGCGTCGGACTCGACCGTCGGCGACGACGGCAACGGGCCCGCCGCCTCCAGTGCTGCCGCCAGCCCGGCGCCCGGGCTGGTGCCGCGCGTCACGGCCAGCACGTTCGGCGCGGCGCCCAGCGTCGACAGCTCGGCCTGCAGCTTCGGCAGCAGCTCGGCTTCGACGACCAGCGCCTTGACCTCGCAGTTGTGCAGGATGTAGGCGCCGCGGGCGGCCGGTGCGCCGGCGTCCACCGGCACGTAGGCGGCGCCGGCCTTCAGCGCGCCGAGCAGCGCCGCCAGCGTGTCGACCGACTTGTGCATGAACAGGCCGACGCGGTCGCCGCGGCCCACGCCGTGGGCCGCCAGCCAGTCGCGCAGGCGGTCGGACAAGGCGTCCAGCGCGTCGTAGCGGATGGCGCCGGCACCGGGCTCGACCACGGCCGTGGCCGCGGGCCGCTGGCGCGCGCTGGCGGCGAAGTTGTGTTGCAGGGTGGCGCCCATGCCGTGGTCCCTCTATGGAGCTACAGGCTGGTCTTGCCGGCCAGCTGGCGCACGATCAGGTCGAGCGTGTCCAGGTTGTCGCGGTCCACCTCGTGTGCCTCGAAGCTGACCTTGTAGGTCTCTTCGAGGAAGGTGACCAGTTGCAGCGTGGCGATGGAATCGAGGATGCCGGCGCTGATCAGCGGCGTCTGGTCGGTCAGTTCGGCCGGGTCTTCGCCGGGCAGGAACTGCTCCATGATGAAGTCCTTGATCTTCTGCCGCGCGGCTTGTTCGCTCATGAGGGTTCTCGTGCTTCGGTGGGTTGGGGTTCAGCGTGCCGGCGCGACGCCGAACAGCAGTTGCGGCGACGCCTTCAGTTGGGCGAGGATCGCGTCGGCGACCAGCTGATGGCCAAGCTTGTTCGGGTGGTCGTCCCACTCCGCCAGGCGCAGCGTCGTGATGTCGTGGCTGCGGTAGACGTTGTCGAGATTGATGATCGCGAAACCCGCGGTCTTCGCGGCCTGCAGCGCCTCGGGTGTCTCTTCCTGCCACGAGCCTTCGCGTACCTGCGGCAAGAAGATCAACACCGGCTTCGCGCCCGCGGCAAGGCTACGGTCAGCGATGCGGTCGTAGACGATCTGCAGGATCTCCTGACGCAGCGGCGCGAGCTTGCGTTGCGCTTCGTCCTGACCCATGCCCGGCGTGACGCCGGCACGATCCAGCAGGACCTGCAGCGCCGGCTCGGGCACCGGCAGACGCTTGGCCGCGGCTTGGGCCAGGTAGTTCGCAGCGCGCGTGCCTTCGCGGCCGGTGGCCACGAAGATCACCGCCTGCGGCTGGAACTTCAGCGCGCGCTCGATCGCCACCAGCTGCTGCGGCGGCTGGTACCCGGGAATGCCGAAGTTCAGGAACTCGAAGCGGCTGAAACCCGGCACCGGCGGCTGCGCGTTGTAGTGCTGCTCGATCAGCGCCTCGAAGGTCTCGCCGTCGCCGACGCCCCAGCCCATCACCGACGACGCACCCAGCACCACCGCGCGGAACGCACCCGCGGGCCGTGCCAACTCGTAGTCCTGGTCGCGCAGGCCCCAGCGGTTGGTGGTGATGGCGCCGTAACGCGTGGAAGACACCAGCAGCGGAATGAGTTCTTCCTGCGCAAAGCCGCCTACGTAGCGCTTCAGGCCGGCGCCCTCGACGTCGAGCCAGTTGGCCGGCTTGTGGCTGTAGACCTCCCACAGCTGCGAGTTGAACTTCTCGACCGACATCAGCCCTTCGTAGTAGCCGCGTTCGAGCTTGGCGTTGTCCAGGCGGCTCAGGTGCGCCTGGCGCAGCGAGTGCATCACCGTGGCGAATTCGGTGCCGCCATGGCGGTGCACCGGCTCGAGCGAGAGGCCGATCATGCCGGCCAGCAGAGCCAGCGTGACCAGCCGCTCGCGCCACAACCCCGCCTGCCCGGCCGCCACGGCCTTGCTCGCCTGGCCGGCAGGCAGATTGCCCAGCACGATCACCGCCAGCGACAGCGCCGGGAACAGCAGCACCTGCCAAGTCCAGGCGCCGCCCAGCGCCGACCACAAGCCCAGCCATTCGGTGATCGACTCGGCGGTCCAGAAGGACCACAGTACGCAGATGAACCAGAAGATGCCGTAGGTCTTGGCTACGTTCACCGCCACGCGCTGCCACGACAAGGTCTGCTGGCCCAGCGTGCGCGTGCGCCCGCGTTTGATCTCGAGCAGCGAGTTGAAAACCACGAGCACGCCCAGGATCGCCCAGAACAGCCCGTCGTGCCAGGCCAGCAGCCACGAGCCGCGCAGCCAGAACCACTGGTAGGAGTGCAGCAGCCAGGTGAGCACGAAGACCCACAGCGTGGCCAGCACGATGGCGTTGTTGGTGCCGAAACGCTTGAGCTTGAAGACCGCCGGAAAGTAGAAGATCTTCTGCATGAAGTCCTTCCAGTAGATGTTGATCCGGCGCCAGAAGTCGGTGAAGCTCGACGCGAGCAGGTAGCGGTTGTGCGTCTCCGGCAGATGGAAGCCGAAGAGGTGCAGCATGCCGACGACCAGGTGGAACAGCCCAGACACGCGCAGGTACAGCATGAAGTTGGCGACGACGTATTGCAGCAGCGTGGCCGGCGTGTCCACCTCCGACGGCGCCAGCGTCAGGTGGTAGTAGAAGTAGCGGTACAGCACCAGGTGCAGGATGCCGCGCGCGATCCAGTCCACGCCGCGCTGGTAGGTGGCCTCGGCGTGCTGCGCATAGTGGCTGCGCCGCCAGGTCTTGAAGTCGACCACCGGAAACAGCGGGAAGCAGGCGTTGGGCAGCATCGAGAAGTAGCCCACCGACTGCGCCGCGGTCATCGGCGTGCGGTCGTGCCGCAGGTCGTAGAAGTAGACGATCAGCCGGTACATGAAGATCGAGCCGAGGATCGGCCAGATGGCCCCGGACCAGGGCACCGGCAGCAGGCCTGCGCGCTGCATCATCAGCAGCGCGCCCAGGCCCAGCAGCAGCGCTGCGCGCCAGCGCACTGCGATCGGCAGGTGGCAGGTGCCGATCAGCGCGGCACCGATGCCGATCAGCCACAGCGCATTCTCCGTCCCCAGCACCAGCGGGATCGAGGCCAGGCTCAGCAACGCGAAGAAGGGCAGCCGCCAAGCCAGCGGCAGCAGCGCATTGACGAACCAGCCGGCGAAGGCGACCGCGGCCAGTGTGCGGAACGCGCCGCTCTCGATCTGGAACTGGCGCAGCGCCAGCAACACCAGCACCAGTTGCGCACCGATGAGCGCCAGGCCGCCGAGCGTGATGCTGCCCGGGGTGACTGGTCGCGCAACCGCGGCGCTCGTCGGGCCAGGACTCTTCAAGGCCCCTGCCCCGTGCATCGAATGTGCCAACGCGACTCCTCAGCTCCCTGCGAAAACCCGCGGTTTTAACCTCTTTCCGCAGTCGGCAAGCCGCCAGCAGATACGGCTTCCCCCCAAATCGAGGGAAACGCACGCGATCTCTGCAGGTCACGCCTCCACCGTCTCGCCATGCTGCGGCACGCGCACTTTCCAGCCGAGCTCGTCCTGGATGCGGATGCGCAGCGCGTCGCTGGCGTCGGGCTCGCCGTGCACCACCAGCGTCTGGCGCGGCGGCTGGTGCAGGCCGCGCATCCAGGCCATCAGCTCGTCGGAATCCGCGTGGCCTGAAAAGCCCTGCAGCTGGCTGACCTGCGCGCGCACCGGCACGTACTCGCCGTGGATCTTGACTTCGCTGGCGCCGGCCACCAGCCGCGCGCCGCGGCTGCCGCCGACCTGGAAGCCGGCGAAGACGATGTGGTGCTTGTCCGTCGGCGCCATGGCCTTCAGGTGATGCAGCACGCGCCCGCCGGTGGCCATGCCGCTGGCCGAGATGATGACGCTGGGCCAGCGCGAGCGCTGCAGCCGCATCGACTGGCGCACGTCGCTGATCATGTGCACGCCGTCGCTCAGGTGATCGGCCTCGCGTGCACCGACGCGCAGCAGCCGGCGGTGCTGGTGGTACAGCGCGGTGGCCTGCACCGCCATCGGGCTGTCCAGATACAGGGGCAGTTCTGCCGGGATCTCGCCGGCCGCCTTCAGCCGCTGCAGCACCAGCATCAGCGCCTGCGCGCGGCCCACGGCGAAGGCCGGCATCAGCACCGAGCCGCCGCGGCGCACGGTCTCGCGCACGATCTGCGCCAGCGCGGCGGCGGCGTCCTCGGGCGGGTGCGCGCGGTTGCCGTAGGTCGACTCGATCAGCAGCACCTCGGCTTCCGGCAGAGGCCGCGGCGGCGGCATCAGCAGGTCGTCGCTGCGGCCGACGTCGCCCGAATACACCAGCCGCTCGCCGCGGTGCGCCAGCGTCACCGCGCAAGCGCCGAGCAGGTGCCCCACCGGCGTCAGGCCGATGCGCACGTCGCCGCAGCGCTGGTCGCGGCCCGGCGCCAGCGGCACGATGTGCGCCAGCGCGCGCTGCGCATCGCGCTGCGTGTACAGCGGCAGCGCCTTCGCATGCCGCGAATAGCCGTAGCGGTTGGCGCGCTTGGCGTCCTCTTCCTGCAGGTGCGCGCTGTCCAGCAGCAGCACCTCGGCCAGGTCGCGCGTGGCCGGCGACGCATAGATCGGCCCGCGATAACCGTGCTTGACCAGCGCCGGCAGCCAGCCGCTGTGGTCCAGGTGCGCGTGGCTCAGCACCACCGCGTCGGCGCGCAGCAGTTCGGGCGGCGGCGGCAGCCAGTTGCGCTCGCGATGCACCTTGAAGCCCTGAAACAGCCCGCAGTCGAGCAGGATGCTGCGGTCGCCGATGTGCACCAGATGGCGCGAGCCGGTGACGGTGTCGGCGGCGCCGTGAAAAGTGATGCGCATGTCTCTACTCGCTTGCTCCCAGTCGTTGCAGTTCGCCGGACTCGACGATGCGCACGCCGCCGCGCCGCTGGCGCATCGCCTCGAGCATGCCGCGGGCCACGGTGCGCGCGGCGATCGGCCGCACCGAGCGCGGCAGCAGCGCCGCCAGCGGCGCGCTGAAGCGCTGCGCCAGCGTCTCCAGCGGGCGCGGCGGCTGCCCGAGCGCGCTGCGGTCGCCGGTGAGCAGCGACGGCCGCGCGATGAGCACGCCGTCGAAGCCCAGCGCGGCCACCGCGGCCTCCATCTCGCCCTTGACGCGGTTGTAGAAGTTGGCGCTGCGCCGGCTCGCGCCCAGCGCAGACACCACGCCGAAGTGCGTCGCGCCGGCATCGCGCGCGGCTTGCGCGAAGGCCAGCACGGCGTCGAAGTCGACGGTGCGGAACGCCGCCTGCGAGCCGGCCTGCTTGATCGTCGTGCCCAGGCAGCACCACGCGACGCCGGCAGCGGGCAGCGCCGGCAGCCGCGCGAAGTCCACCTGCAGCCAATGCACGCGCGCATCGGCCGGCGCTGGGGTGCGGCGCACCAGCGCATGCAGCGCCGGCGGCGGGTTCTGCGCCAGCAGCAGCGCCGTCAACTCCCGCCCGACCAGGCCGGTGGCTCCGGCCAGCAGCACGCCGCCGCGCGTACGCGCGCTCATCGGCGGGGCTCCACGGGGCAGGTCGGCGTCCGGTGCATGCAGCGACTGTATAGGCTGCGCGGCGCCGCCTGAGATGCTGCAGTGCAGCGGTTAGCATCGCCTGGTGCCAACCGTATGCCGAGCGCGATGGATTCCTTCACCAACCGTACCTTCGACGAGATCCAGATCGGCGAGAGCATCACCCGTTCGCACCGGCTGACGCGCCCCGACGTCGAGGCGCTGGCCTTCGTCTCCGGCGATGTCGATCCCTTCCACACCGACGCCCACGACACGCGCCAGGACACGATGTCGGCCGAAGCCGTGGCCGCCGAGGCGCTGGTCTCGGCGCTGCTGCAGCGCCGGCTGCCCGGCCCGGGCACGGTGATCGTCGCGCAGGATCTGCGCTTCGACGGCACGATGCGCGTCGGCGACTACATCTCGGGCACGCTCAGCGTCAAGGAAAAGCGTGCCGCCAGCCATCAGATCGTCTTCGACTGCCGCGTGGTCAACGGCGAGGTCGAGCTGATCACCGGCAGCGTCACCGTGGTCGCGCCGACGCAGCGCATCAGCTTCACCGACCTGGCAACGCCGGAGATCGTGCTGCGCCATACCGACGTGTTCTCGCGCCTGCTCAAGCGCTGCGAAGGCATGCCGCCGGTGGTCACCGCGGTGGTGCACCCCTGCGACCGCGACTCGCTGCTCGGCCCGCTGGAAGCGGCGCGGCGCGGGCTGATCGTGCCGGTGCTGGTCGGCCCCGAAGCCAAGATCCGCGCCGTCGCGCAGGCCGCCGGTGCCGACCTGGCGGGCGTGCGCATCGTCGACACCGAGCACAGCCACGCCGCCGCCGACAAGGCGGTCGCCTTGGCGCGTTGCGGCGAGGTGCAGGCGCTGATGAAGGGCAGCCTGCACACCGACGAGCTGATGGGCGCGGTGGTTGCCGGTGCCACCGGGCTGCGCACCGCGCGGCGCGTGAGCCACGTGTTCGTGCTCGACGTGCCGGCCTACCCGCGCATGCTGCTGATCACCGACGCGGCCATCAACGTGGCGCCGGACGCGCGCGACAAGGCCGACATCGCGCAGAACGCCATCGAGCTGGCGCAGGTGCTGGGCATCGAAGAGCCGCGCGTGGCCATCCTGGCGGCGGTGGAGACGGTGAACCCCGACATGCAGAGCACGGTGGACGCGGCCATCCTGTGCAAGATGGCCGACCGCGGCCAGATCACCGGCGGCCTGCTCGACGGGCCGCTGGCATTCGACAACGCCGTCAGCGAGGACGCGGCGCGCACCAAGAAGATCGAATCCAAGGTGGCGGGGCGCGCCAACATCCTGCTCGCGCCCGACCTCGAGGCCGGCAACATGATGGCCAAGCAGCTGCAGTACCTGGCCGGCGCGGACAGTGCCGGCATCGTGCTCGGCGCGCGCGTGCCGATCGTGCTCAACAGCCGCGCCGACTCGGTGCGCTCGCGCCTGATCTCCACCGTGGTCATGGCGCTGCTGGCCGACGCGCAGCAGCGCAATGCGCTGAAGTAGGCGGCCGGCGGGGCGCCCCCCCGGCTCCGGGGGGCGGCCCCCAGGCGCGGGGATGCCCTGCGGCGCCGGCGCACCTACGCTGCGGTCCGCGGTGTGGCCGATGGCGGCCGCCCAGGATTCGCAGGAGTTTCGATGTTCAAGTTTCGCGTCATGGCCCTGGCCGCACTGGCCTCGATCGCCGGTGCTGCCCAGGCGGCCTTCCTCGTCACCTACGAAGCGCCGGGGGCGACCGCCACGACGGCGGCCTTCGACTACGCCGGCGTCGAGACCTTCGACGCGCGCGGCACCGGCGTGCAGACCTTCAGCACCAACTTCGGCACTGGCGGACAGCCGGTGGTGATCAGCGGCACGTACAGCAACGTGCAGATCCATGCGGTCGACGTGTACGGCGGGGCGAACGGCAGCAACTACGCCGTCGCCTTCAGCAGCACGCCGTACGAGTTGACGCTGCTGTCGGCGGCCGGCGCGGGTGCCGCGCCCTTGCCGGTGACCTACTTCGGCTACTGGCTGTCGGCGCTCGATGCCGGCAACCACGTCGAGTTCTATCGCGGCGGCGCGAAGGTGTTCGGCTTCGATCCGGCCGACGTCCTGGCGCTGACCGGCAACTGCCCGGCGAGCCCGTACTGCGGGCGCCCCGAAGCGCCGTATGCGGGAGGCAACGGCGGCGAGCCCTATGTGTTCCTGAACTTCTATGACCAGAGCGGGCTCGGCTTCGACAAGGTCCGCTTCTACGAGACCGGCGGCGGCGGCTACGAGTCCGACAACCATACCGTCGGCTACTACAAGACCGTCACCGGCACACCGGTCAACTCCGTTCCCGAGCCGTCGACGCTGGCCCTTGCCGGCCTGGCCGCCGCCGGCTTGATCGCGCGGCGCAGACGCAGCGCTTGAAACAGGCGCCGCGGCGCGGCGCGAGCCCCGTGCGGGCGCGAAGCAGCGCCGCGGCGGCGGCCCTAAACTGCCGGGCATCGTCAGCGACCAGGGTGCCCCATGACCGAACCGAACACTGCGCTGCAACTGCGCTCGGTGGTGCGCTCGCTGGTGCGCGCCGGCGGCGAACTCGAAGTCGCGCTGCACGAGGTGCCGGTGCCCGAGCCCGGCGCCGACGAGGTGCTGGTGCGCATCGAGGCCACGCCGATCAACCCCTCGGACCTGGGGCTGCTGTTCGCGGCAGCCGACCTGGGTACGCTGCAGGCCTCGGGTACCGCCGCGCGGCCGGTGCTGACGGCGCGCATTCCCGAGCGCGCGATGCCGGCGCTGGCCGGCCGCGTCGGCCAGCCGCTGCCGGTAGGCAACGAAGGCGCGGGCACGGTGGTCCGGGCCGGCGCCTCGCCGGCTGCGCAGGCGCTGCTCGGCAAGAAGGTGGCGATGATGGGTGGCGCGATGTACGCGCAGTGGCGCTGCATCGCCGCGAACCAGTGCCTGGTGCTGCCGCCGGATGCCAGCGCGGCCGACGGCGCCTCGTGTTTCGTCAACCCGCTGACGGCGCTGGGCATGGTCGAGACGATGAAGCGCGGGGGCCACAGCGCGCTGGTGCACACCGCGGCGGCGTCGAACCTGGGCCAGATGCTGAACCGCATCTGCCTGCAGGACGGCATCGGGCTGGTGAACATCGTGCGCAAGCCCGAGCAGGCGGCCTTGCTGCGCGACGCCGGCGCCAAGCATGTGTGCAGCACCGCCGCGCCGGATTTCCTCGCCGAGCTGACGCAGGCGCTCGAAGCCACCGGCGCGACCATCGCCTTCGACGCCATCGGCGGCGGCCGGCTCGCCGGGCAGATCCTCAGTGGCATGGAGGCGGTGGCGAGCCGCCAGCCCAGCGAATACAACCGCTACGGCAGCAACGTCTTCAAGCAGGTCTACATCTACGGCGGGCTCGATACCGGGCCGACCGAATTCGTGCGCAACTTCGGCTTCGGCTGGAGCCTGGGCGGCTGGCTGCTGTTTCCCTTCCTGCAGCAGGCCGGCGCCGAGACGGTCGCGCGGCTGCGCGAGCGCGTTGCCGCCGAACTGAAGACCACCTTTGCCAGCCACTACACGCGCACTGTGTCGCTGAGCGAGGCGCTGACGCCGCAGTCCATTGCCGTCTACGCCAAACGCGCCACCGGCGCGAAGGTGCTGATCGACCCGAGCCGCGGCTGAGGGCGTAAGAGGCGGCGTAAGAGGCGGCGTAAGAGGCTCAGCCGTCGGTCGCGGGCACGAAGACGGCGTCGATGCGCTGCCCGGCCTGCGCCGCGTAGTCCGCCGCGGCCTGCTCCAGCTGCAGGCGCAGGCCTTCGCGCAGCTGCTCGCGCTCGCGCTGCAGTTCCTCCACCAGCTCGGCGCGCAGCGACTTGCGGAACAGCGCTTCGTCGATGGCCAGCATCGCCATGTCGACGGCGATCCAGGTGACCACGGCGGCAGCCGCCGCGCAGGCCAGCGCCAGCGGCCCGCCGGGCGCGCACACGGCGGCACCCGCTCCAGCCGACAACAGCACCGAGCTGCCGCTCTTGGAAGCGGTGGCGCCGGCGGCCTGGGCCGCAGCCTTGACCGTCTGCCGCGCGGCGGCGCGGGCCATCACCGCCTGGCCGGCGTGCAGCGCCAGCGGCAGCACGGCGCGCGACAAGGGCAGCGCGATCGCGGCCGACAGCGCCATGCGCATGCCGTCGCGCTCCAGGCCCGGCAGCGCGGCCGGGCGCAAGGCCTCGCGCAGGCAGGGCTGCAGTTGCAGCTGCTGCGTGAAGCCGCGGCCGAGCGCGGCGGCTTCGGCGGCGATGGCGTCGAGCAGCCGGGCGTCGGCCTCGCTGGCGAGGCGGGCGAGGCTGTGCTCGAAACCGCTGTCGGCCAACACCTGCGTGGCGAACTGCTGGCGCATGTGCTGCGCCAGGCCGGGGATGACCAGCGCGCCCAGCCGGGTGTAGCTGCCGATGAAGCTGAAGTACCAGTCCAGGTAGGCGTCGATGCCGGCTTCCGCCGCGGCGAAGGCCGCGTCCAGGCCGTTGTCCACGCCGCGCATCGCGCCGTCCAGCGCCTGGCGCGAGGCCCGGTCCAACTGCTGCCGCGCACCGGCCTGCAGCGCCTGCGCCTGATGCGCGGCGGTGCCGCAAGGGTTGGCGGCCTGCGCCAGCCGCAGCGCGGCCTGCTCCAGCATGGCGACATCGGCCCGCGGCCCCAGCGCTGCCCACAGGCCCGCCAGCGCCCCCACGGCCAGGCTGGCGGCCACGAACAAGCGGCCGGGGCGCGGGTGCTCGTCGTGCGCCGCGTCCGGCGCGCGCCAGCCTTCGAGCAGCGCCTGGGCACCCAGCAGGCAGCGCGTGAACAGCCAGCTGCCGAAGCCGGTGAAGGCCAGCAGCATCAGCCAGGCCAGCAGCCTGGCCTGCGCATCGGCCACGCCGGGCAACAGCAGCATGGCGGCATGCCGGGGCAGGCGGTCGGCCAGTGCCGCCATGCCGAGCAGCGTGCCCGCCGTGGGGCAGGCCGCCTGGGCGTGGCCGGACTGCAGCGTCTGCGCGACCAGCGCACTCCACGACAGCGCGCGCGTGTCGGCGAAACCGACCCAGTAGTCGTGGACGACGAAGGCGGCGAGCAGCAGCAGCGTGTTGCCCCACAGCAGCGGCCAGCGGCGCGCGACGGTGCCGATGAAGGGCGGCGCGATCTGCCGGCGCAGCAGCTGCCGCAGCGCCGGCGACAGCGCGGCCAGCAGCGCCGCATCGGCGGCAAGGATGCCCCACTGCAGGCCCGTCAGCTGCGCCGCCATCAGCAGCATCAGGCCGGCCCACAGCAGCGCGGTGACGACGCCGAGCGATTGCACGAGCGTGCCGCGCCAGAAGCGGCGCCGCACCCAGCCCGACTCGGTGGCGGCCCCCGCGAGCAGCAGGCGCCGCACGAACATCAGCTGCTCGCGGCGCCAGGCCCACAGCGGCCAGGCGGCGGCGGCGACCAACGGCGCCAGCAGCCAGCAGTCCAGGCGCGCTAAGCCCAGCGTCATCAGCTTCAGCGCCGCCGTCGCGGCCAGCCCGACCGCCAGCAAGGGCAGGAAGCGCCCGCCAAGCGTTTGCATCGCGGACATTGTGCCTACGCGGCGGCACAATCTCGCCCCGACCCGGCGCCGTAGCCGCCAAGAGGAGACTGCCTTGTTCGACCCACGATGGATTCCGCGCAGCTGGCGCCACGGCCTCGCTGCCGCATCGGCGCTGACCTTGCTGGCGGCCGCGCTGCCCGCGGCCGCCTTCATCGGCGAGCTGCGCGGACCGAAGGTCGACGGCGAACTGGCCCTGCCGGGTCTGACGGCCAAGGTGCGCGTGCTGCGCGACGAGCACGGCATTCCCTACATCTTTGCGCAGAACACGCCGGACCTGATCCGCGCGCAGGGCTTCGTCACCGCGCAGGACCGGCTGTTCCAGCTGGAAGGCCTGCGGGCCGTCGCCACCGGCCGCCTGGCCGAATCGATCGGCGAGGGCGGCCTGGCCAGCGACCGGCAGATCCGGCTGCTGGGTCTGGGCCGCAACGCCGAGCGCCACGCCAGGCTGCTGTCGAGCGAGGCGCGGGACTTCCTGCTCTGGTACGTCGACGGCCTGAATGCCTACATCAGCGGCCATGCCGACGACCATCCGCTGGAGCTGAGACTGGCCGGCTTCACGCCGCGGCCGTGGACGCTGCAGGACATGGTCACGGCGCTGCATCTGGCCAACTGGACGCAGGCCGCCAACTTCAAGGCCGAGCTGACGATGCAGCAGCTGATCGACAAGTTCGGCGCCGAGAAGGCGCTGCGCGAGCTGGCGCCGGTGAACGTCAATCCCTTGCGCACGCAGCAGCCGGTGATCGTCGGCGGCGCGGCGCTCGCCCGGCCCCTCGGCGACATCGAGCTGCTGGCCGGGCTGGACGGCCCCGATTCGCTGCTGGCATCTTTGGCGCCGCTGGCGGTGGGCAGCAACAACTGGGCGGTGGGCAAGAGCCGCAGCGCCAGCGGCGCCGCGGTGCTGGTCAACGACCCGCACCTGGACGCGCGCATGCTGCCCGGCGTGTGGCACCCGATCGGGCTGTTCGCGCCCGGCATCCAGGCCGTGGGCGCGGCCTATCCGTTCGTGCCGGGCATCCAGGTCGGGCGTACTGAGCACGTGGCCTTCGGCGTGACCAACGCCTACGGCGACTCGCAGGACCTGTTCATCGAGAAGGTGGCGCCGGGCCAGCCTGACCACTACGTCGACGGCGGCCAGGTGCGGCCGTTCCAGCTGATCGAGGAAGTCATCCGCATCAAGGACAAGGACGCGCCGGGCGGCTTTCGCGAAGAGAAGATGGCGATCCGCGCCACCGTGCGCGGCCCGATCGTCAGCGGGCCGATCCTCGGCTACGACGGCGAACACCTGCTCAGCCTGCGCATGGCCTCGGCCGAGCTGCCCGGCGGCGGCCTAGGCATCGACAAGCTGCTCACGGCGCGCAACGTCGCCGAGGTGGACCAGGCCGCGCAGGGGCTGGACCTGATCTACTTCAACTACGTGTTCGCCGACAAGGCGGGCGGCATCGGCCATCGGGCGACCGGCCGCGTGCCGGTGCGCGCCAGCCGGCAGGGCAGCCACCCGAAGCCGGTGGGCAGCAGCGACGACTGGCGCGGCTTCATCCCGCCGGACCAGATGCCGGGCACGATCTCGCCGGCGCGCGACTGGGTGGGCAGCGCCAACCACGACAACCGTCCCGACGGCTATGCCTTCGACTATTCGTCGTACTTCGCCTCCAGCTACCGCATCCGCCGCATCATCGAAGTGCTGGACCAGGGCAAGGGCATGCGCACCGAGGACCAGTCGGCGCTGATGATGGATGCGCGCAACCTGCAGGCGCCGCGCCTGCTGCCGGCGCTGGTGGCCGCGCTGCAGGCCGACGCGGCGAACGCCGACTTCGCGCGCATCCTCGACGCCTGGGACGGGCGCGACGACAAGGAGCTGGCCGCGCCGCTGATCTACCACACGCTGTACGAGCGGCTGGCCTACGAGACCTACGCCGACGAGATGGGCGACAAGCTGGCGCGCCGCTGGCTGGGCCAGTGGTATGCGTGGCAGGAGCGCTTCGACGAGCTGGTGCAGACGCCCGATTCGCCGTGGTTCGACGACATCCGCACGCCGCAGAAGGAGACGCTGCCCGAGCTGATCCAGCGCGTCGCCGCGCAGGTGCGGCCCGAGCTGCAGGCGCGGCACGGCGCCGATCCGGCCCAGTGGAAGTGGGGCGACGAGCACCGCATCCACTTCTACAGCCCGCTGCGGCGCAGCGGCACCGGGCGCGACTTCCTGGGCTTTGCCGAAGCGCCGATGAGCGGCTCCGGCGCCACGCTGCTGCGCGCGCTGAGCCCGTTCATGGAGGGTTTCAACGTGCAGTTCTTCGCCTCGATGCGGCTGGTGGCCGACCTGGGCGACGACGAGAAGATCGAGGCCGTGGTCTCCGGCGGCGTCGTCGACCGCCAGTTCCATCCGCACCAGAAGGACCAGCTGCCGGCCTGGAGCGAGGGGCGCCTGCTGCCGTGGTGGTTCGCGCCGCAGCAGGTCGAGGCGCATGCGCGCCAGCGCCAGGATCTGGTGCCGAAGTAGAGCAAAGTCCCGGAGCCGCCACCCGCCACCCGCCACCCGCCACCCGCCACCATGCGCATCGCCACCTACAACATCAACGGCATGAACGCCCGCCAGCCGGTGCTGCTGCGCTGGCTGGAGCAGACCCGTCCCGACATCGCCTGCCTGCAGGAGCTGAAGTCGCCGCAGGAGCGCTTTCCGCAGGAAGAACTGCGCGCGCTGGGCTACGAAGCGATCTGGCACGGTCAGAAGAGCTGGAACGGCGTGGCCATCCTCGCCCGCTCAGGCCTGCCGCTCGAGACGCTGCGCGGCTTGCCCGGCGATGCGGACGACCCCCACAGCCGCTACCTCGAGGCCGAGGTGCAGGGGCTGACCGTGGCCTGCCTGTACCTGCCCAACGGCAATCCGGCGCCGGGGCCGAAGTTCGACTACAAGCTGCGCTGGTTCGAGCGCTTCATCGCGCGTGCCGCCGAGCTGATGGCCGGCGGCAAGCCGGTGGTGCTGACCGGCGACTACAACGTGATCCCCACCGGATTCGACGTCTACAAGCCGGAGCGCTGGGTCGACGACGCGCTGTTCCGAGAAGAAACGCGCGAAGCCTTCGTGCGCCTGATGGCGCAGGGCTGGACCGATGCGCTGCGCACGCTGTATCCGCAGCAGACGATCTACACCTACTGGGACTACTTCCGCAACGCCTTCCAGCGCAATGCCGGGATGCGCATCGACCACTTCCTGCTCAGCCCGCCTGCGGCGGCGCGGCTGCGCGCCGCCGGGGTCGACGTGGACGTGCGCGGCTGGGAGAAGTCCAGCGATCACGCGCCGGTGTGGATCGAGCTGGACTGAGGCAGCGCGGCACGGGCGGCGCAGGCCGGCCATGCGCATGCCCGCGGGCCGCGGCGCCCGTGCACGGCGCAGGCGGGAACGAGGCGCGGCGAAGCGGGGCATTGCCGGGGGACCCCCGAGTCCCCCAAAACAGCCGAAGATCCCTGGATCCAACAAGACGCGCGCAGCGCTGTCGATGCGGCGCCGGCACGGCGCGCCGTGCGTTGTCGCGGCGGGCGAAGGCGCCAGGTCGCCGGGCGGCCCACCATCGTCAACGGGCAGCCTCGAATCGAGCCACTGAACCCAGGGAAATGCCCATGCGAGCAAGAATCCGGGAAGAAGTGCCGGCGGATGCCCTGGCCATTGAAGCCGTCACCGTCGCTGCCTTTTCGAATGCGGCACACACCAGTCGTACCGAGCAGCACATCGTGAACGCATTGCGGCGCGCGGGTGCGTTGACGATCTCCCTGGTCGCCGAGTTGGATGCCGTGCTGGTCGGCCACGTGGCGCTGTCGCCGGTGAACATCAGTGATGGCAGCACGCCCTGGTTCGGTTTGGGCCCGATCTCGGTGCTTCCCGCACACCAGCGCGTTGGCGTCGGCTCCGCGCTGATGCAGGCGGCACTGGCAGCCCTGCGGCAGCGGCACGCCCAGGGGTGCGTGCTGCTGGGTGACCCGGGCTATTACGGCCGCTTTGGCTTTCGTGCCAGTCTCGACCTGGTTCTCCCGGGCGCGCCGCCCGAGTATTTCCAAGCGTTGCACTTCGGCCCGACGACCCCGCGCGGCATCGTCACCTACCACCCGGCGTTCGAGGCCACAAGCTGAAGCGCGGTCGGGTCGGCAGCGTGAAGGCGGTTTCCGAACAGGCAGCGGCAAACCCGCTTCAACCTCGCTTTTGAGATGCTTGACGACGGCTTCCTTGCCGATTCAACGCTGGCGCAGCGAGGGGCCGGTGCGGCCCCCGATACATGAAGATGTGCAAGCCTGTCCTCCCGGCCTTGTTGGAGCAAGTCTGCAGGAGCGCGTTCAGCAGCGGGCTGTGCCGCGCGGCAGCCGAGTCGCGTGGCACCGCGGCTCGAGCGCGTCTCACCGCTCAGTTCCCCGTGCTCGGCGGCCCCAAGCCAAAGTCTTCCCGGAAGCGCTCGATCTGGTGCATTCGTTCGTGCAGGATCGTCACGATCCCGATGTGCCCGTTCGACAACTGCCGCCAATAGACGAAGTGATGTTCATGGCGGAAGAAGAAGCCCTCGACGCCGAACTCGGCCGGGATCGGCCTCGATGACACGCCGCGGGACTCGATCAGGTCGAAGGCAGCGAACATACCGTTGATGCAGCGATCGGGCTGCCGTGATCCCCACCGATCGCGCGTACAGCGATAGATCTCGTCCAGGCGATATGACGCTGCCTCCTGGACAAGAACGTTCGCCACAGGCTCAGGCTCTCTTCTTGCTGCGCGCGATCACCTGGGCCGCGGTCAACGGTCTGTAGGAAGAGTCGGGCGCCGCGAAGGCATGGGCAAGTTCTGCCTCGAGCCGGGCGAACGCGTCCTGCTCGGTGCGCTCCTTGTCGCGGCGAATCAGGTCGCGCACGTATTCACTGACGTTGTCATAAGCCCCGTGCTCGCCCACGTTGGCTGCAACGAAATCGCTGAGCGTTTCGTTGAGCCGGACGGTCATCGTCGTGGATCGGTTCATGGAGGGTGTGTTGAAGCTGGTCTGTATTCGATATAAACAAAGTTGAGCACAGAAAGACGCGTTCTAGCTGCCACAGGAGGCCCGCGGCTCTGCCGGGGAGGCAGTAGAAGTTTGACGTTTCCCGACTTGGGTATTGCCGAAGGCGAGTTGCCGGAGCGCATGTATGTCGGTGCTGACGACGATGTGCAGCTGCGAACTCCAGCGGCGTCCAGCGCGATGCAGCGGCCGAGGAAACGGAGTCGCTGAAACGTACGCGTACAAGAGGGCACCTCGATATCGCGGTACAAAATTCACCCCAGCGCGCGTTCACCCTGGGGGTGGGCTGCTGAGGGATTGCGGGCAAAGCCACTCACCACAGCGACAGGAACAGCTTCAACGGCTGGTCGGTGGAAGGCGTGAATCCGTAGCGTTGGTAGAACCGCGCCGCAGCTTCGTTCTTCGCGTCCACGAACAAGCCTGCGCTGCCCACGGCCTGCGCCGCCGTGCGGGCGCGATTCACGGCGTCGGCCAACAACAACTGACCCAAGCCTTGCCCTTGCATATCTGATCGCGTGGCCAAGCGCCCGAGGCGCGCGACTGGAATCTGGCGCGGATAGCGTTTGGCCTGCTTGGCGGGCAAGTCATCGGTCAACACGAACGCCGAGCTCAGGGCATAGAAGCCGAGGATGCCGCTGGCTTCCACCGTATAGCCGGTCTGCGCCCACAATTGCACCGCCGCTTCATCGGCAGGCACGGCGACGAAGGTGCGCGAGATCCCCTTGCCCTGATGCTGGAGCGCGGTCTGCTTCAGCCGGACGTTGAGAACCTCGACGCCGCAATCAAACCCGTTTCGGTCGTGGTGCCCAGTCAAGGGTTCCAGTCTGATCATTGCGTCGTGCCGCGTAGTCTTCGAGAGCCGCCTTCAGTGCGGCGTTGGGTGGCAAGGGGTTGTCCAGCGCCGCGAGAAACGCCTCGGTGTCACGGGCGGAAAGTCGGATGACGCGCTCCTGCTCGATGACGCGTTCGGCCTCGCGCAAGGCAGTCTGGACGACGAACTGGTTCAGGGTCGCGCCTGTCAGGCTGGCGGCCATCTCCAAGGTTTCCTGCACGGCCATCGGCACACGGGCCGTGATGCGGCCACGGTCAAGCGTCGTGGTGGTCATATTCGGGCTCCGGAGATTCGACGAGCGAAGTCTAGCGGAGCGGTGGCAAATTGTCACCACTCTGCCGCCTCAACCCGATACCCCATCGCCCGGTAGCCGCGCTGGCGCTTGTCCCACATCCGCAGCAGGGCCGGATGCCCGGTGTCCAACATGGACGGAAGTGGGCGTCGGAATGGCGCATGCCAGCCGCCACATGGCTGGACGGTCGAAGTTCCGTTTCATCGTCAAAATATTGCATTGGACGAATAAACGGAACATACTCCCACCCATGCCCGCCGACACCCACACCCAGCGCGTCCTCGATCTGGCCAGCCAGAAGCGACTGCTGCGCGCCAGCGATTTGGACGCCATCGAAGCGCCCCGGATCGTCCTGACGCGCCTGACCGCCGCTGGCCTGCTGGACAAGGTCGGGCGCGGCCTCTACCGCCTGCCCAGCCATCCGGGTTCGGAGCACGAAAGCCTTGCGACCATCGCCACGAAGGTTCCGCAGGCCGTGTTCTGCCTGCTGACCGCACTGCAATTTCACGAACTGACCACCCAGCTTCCCCGGCAGGTCTGGGTCGCCATGCCGCGCGGCAGTCATGTCCCGCGCATCGACTACCCGCCGATCAAGATGGTACAGATGACGGGCGACGTCTACGCCGAGGGCATCGAGACGGTCGAACGCGATGGCGTGAAGCTGCGCGTGTACGGCGTCGCCAAGACCGTGGCGGACTGCTTCAAGCATCGCAACAAGATCGGACTGGACGTGGCGCTCGAGGCGCTGAGGGACGTGCGCGCCAAGCGCCGCGCATCGGCTGACGATCTGTGGCGCTACGCGAAGCTCTGCCGCGTCGCCAACGTGATGCGTCCGTATCTGGAGGCTATCGAATGAGTTCGAATCTGGCCGCCTCTGTCCGTGCTCGCTTGCTCAACGTTGCCAAGGTGCAAGGGGCGGACTTCCAGCAGGTGCTCGTGCGCTTCGCGCTGGAGCGCATTCTCTACCGCCTGACGCGATCGCCGCATGCGGATCGTTTTCTACTCGAGGGCGCGCTGCTGTTCACGCTCTGGTATGACATGCCACACCGGGCCACGCGTGACGCCGACCTGCTGGGCTTCGGCGCGAGCGATCTGGAATCGGTGGCGCAGGTCTTCCGCGAGATCGCCGCCGTTGCCGTGGACGACGGCATCGTATTCGACCCTGCATCAGTCACCGTCGAGGAAATCCGAAAGGAAACCGGCTATGGCGGCGTGCGCGTTGTGATCGCGGGCGAACTGGCGAAGGCGCGTTGCAAGACGCAGATCGACGTCTGCTTCGGCGATGCCGTCACGCCCGGCCCGGTGGATTCGGTCTATCCGGTGCTGCTCGACGACCTGCCTGCGCCACGTTTGCGGGCCTATCCCACCTACACCGTCGTCGCCGAAAAGCTCCACGCCATTGCCCTGCTGGGCATGACGAACAGCCGCGTGAAGGACTACTTCGACCTGTCGGTGCTGCTGGAGCGCGAAACCCTCGACGCCGATCTGCTGGCCCAAGCGATCAAGGCCACCTTCGAGCGGCGTGGCATGACCGTGCCCGCCGAACTGCCGGTCGGCCTCACGGACGAGTTCGCGCACGATGCGTCGCGGCAGACGCTGTGGCAGTCGTTCGTCAAGAAGAACGAACTTGCCCCCGAACCCTTGGCCGCCATCGTGGAACGGCTACGGACGGCCTTGGAACCAGCGTTGAACCGGGCTGCGCGATGACGGCCACTTCGTAGACGCAGCGAGCTCGCGTCCATCGCCACGGGCGGTCGCGGTTTCCATGCGGATTTTGCATGGAGACACCGACGATGCCCCGACGCTGCGCCTGCTGCGGCAAGCCCTTCGAACCCCGCCCGCAAGTTCCCGACCAGGCCTTCTGCTCGTCGCCCGACTGCCAGAGGGCCCGCAAGCGCCAGTGGCAGCGGGCCAAGCTCCAGTCCGACCCCGACTACCGGATCAACCAGCGCGCCGCGCAGCAGGCGTGGGCGCAGCGCAATCCGGGCTACTGGCGCGACTACCGCGACGCCCAACCCGACTACGCGCAGCGCAACCGCGAGCAGCAACGGTCGCGCGATCAGGCCCAAAACGCCAGTCTTGCAAAGATGGACGTGTGCGACCTGATCGAACTCGGCTTTCGGCAAGGCCGGCCAGCGGGTTACGGCCTGCGTCGCGTGCTGATCGACCAGTCTGGTTCGGTGAAGGGGCAGCTTTCGCGTGGCGAGCACAAGAGCCTGCAAACCGACCGCGTGATCCTGCAGCCCGGCCCGGATGCCGAAGTCGCCATCGTCAACCAGATCTACCGCTGGTTCGTCGAGGACGCGCTGTTTGAATCGGAGATCGCCGAACGGCTCAACGCCAAGGGCATCCAAACCGACCTCGGGCGCGACTGGACGCGGGCCACGGTGCGCGAAGTCCTCTCCAACGAAAAATACATCGGCAACAACGTCTACAACCGGCGCTCCTTCAAGCTCAAGAAGGTGCGGGTCGTGAACCAGCCGGAAATGTGGATCAAGAAGGAAGGTGCGTTCGAAGGCATCGTGCCGCTCGACCTGTTCTACACGGCGCAGGGCATCCTGCGCGCACGGGCACATCGCTTCAGCAACGATGGATTGCTGCTCCAAGCTCGTCGGACAACCGCCGGCAGCGGCACACGCGTAGTCCCTTGATACGCAACGCCGTCTGCGTGTGCCACGGCGAAGAATCTGGCGCAGGTTTCGAGAGAAGAGAGAGCAGAACAGGGGCGAACTGGGCGCGCGGGGGCTTTCAGGCGGCGAGCTGCTGGCACACGCAGAAGGGCTCGGAACCCCGCGAAGCGGGTGGAATCCGCAAATGAAAACGCCCAACCGAGAACGGTTGGGCGCTGAATGGTGGTGGCGGACGGACGCCGGTTCAATTTCGTCTCTCTCGCTTGAATAGCAATGCAGCGGGCGTGAGCGGCAATGCGCGGATCAAAGAACCGCTTCCAGCCCCTTGCGCTCAAGAATGTCCAGCAGCTTCTGCGACGGCCCGCTGGGACGCTTGTCGCCAACCTCCCACTTCCGGACGGTGGACGTGCTGGTGTTCAGCACACTGGCCAGCACAGCCTGACTCAGGTGCAGCCGCTCGCGCAGCGCCTTGACCTTCACGGCGTCGTAGTCTTGCACCGGCTCCAGGCACAGTGCGTCGTACTTCTGCATCTTTCGCTTGTCGATGAATCCCAGGCGATGCAGATCACTGGCCGATTCGTGAGCGGCTTCGAGGATGCGGCTCTTGGCTTTGGTCTTGGTGGTCATTGGCAAATCTCCTGCAAAGCGCCGTCGGCAACGGCTTC
>OEIU01000597.1_pt1 | contig 31829 bp, 30 predicted proteins | sample 1539221 | NCBI WGS metagenome assembly OEIU01 (sample SAMN03792071, study PRJEB22550) | activated sludge metagenome | feature: wastewater treatment plant; material: activated sludge; isolation source: Wastewater treatment plant of a petroleum refinery complex | place: Argentina: Zarate | collected...
GCCAACTCTACCGATCAGGCGCTTCGGACTGACGCTACTGAGGAAAATAGGTTCATGGGGTGCTGGCGTCGAACGCCAAGCTGCGGGCGCTGGCGGTACCGCGAGGGCCGCCCGCGCAAGCAGAGGCGGCAACCGAGGCTACAGCCGCCGCCGAGCGCGAAGTCGAGACGATCCAGGCCCAGCCACACCGCATCACCTGGGCATGGCTGCTCGAGCGCATGTTCGACATTTACATGCGGCCAGTAGTGTCCGGCTTTCCTCAGGCAGCGGCGCTGCTCATCCCCAGATAGGCGGACTGTACGGCGGGGTCGTTCAGCAGTTGTTGCGCCGCGCCTTCACCGACGATGCGGCCGTTCTCCAGCAGGTAGCCGCGGTCGGCGATCGCGAGGCTGCGCTTCGCGTTCTGCTCCACCAGCAGGATGCTCACGCCGGTGCCCTTGACATGCTCGAGCGCGCGGAACAGCTCGCTGCAGACGAGCGGCGACAGGCCGAGCGAGGGTTCGTCGAGCAGCAGCAGCCGGGGTGCCGACATCAGTGCGCGGCCGACCGCAACCATCTGCTGCTCGCCTCCGCTCATCGTGCGCGCGGTCTGCTTCAGTCGCTCGGCGAGGCGCGGAAACAGCGACAGCACGCGCTCGAGATTGGCCTTCTCGGCCGCGCGTGCGCGCTGCGGATACGCGCCGAGCGACAGGTTCTCGAGCACCGTGAGTTCGCCGAAGATGCCGCGTCCTTCGGGCACGAGCGCGATGCCTGCCTCGACGCGCAGCCGTGCCGGCAACGCGTGCAGCGGCTGGCCCGCCAGCGTCATGCGTGTCTCGGACGGCGTCGGCAACAGTCCGGCGATCGCCTTGAGCATCGTCGTCTTGCCTGCGCCGTTCGCGCCCAGCATCACGACGACCTCGGTGTCGCCGACGCGCAGCGAGACGCGATCGAGCGCACGATGCAGCCCGTACGAGGCCGACAGGCTTTCGAGCTCAAACATCGTCGTCTCCCAGGTATGCCTGGATGACCCGACGGTCGGCGAACACCTCCTGCGGCGTTCCTTCGGCGATCTTCGTTCCGGAGTTCATCACGATGCACCGATCGCACAGCGACCGGATCGCGTCCATCACGTGCTCGACCATCAGCACCGCTACGCCGGTGCCGCGCAGCGAGCGCACCAGCGCGACCGCCTCGACGAGCTCCGACGGGTTGAGCCCGGCGAGCCATTCGTCGAGCAGCAGCAGCCTGGGTTCGAGCGCCAGCGCACGCGCGAGCTCGAGCCGCTTCTGGTCGATGTAGGTGAGGTGTTGTGCGGACCGCCCGGCGAGTGCCGCCAGGCCGACGCGCGCCAGCAGCGGTGTCGGATCGGCGCGATGGTTGCCGCGACCGAACATCAGGCCGGCCTGCACGTTCTCGCGCACCGTCATCGTCTGGAACACGCGCACGAGCTGGAAGGTGCGGGCGATGCCGGCTCGCGCCCTCTCGTGCGGCGGTGCTGCGGCCATCTCGCTCCCCTGGAAGCGGACCGAACCGCGATCCGGGCGCAGCGCGCCGCTGATCAGGTGCAGCGCTGTCGTCTTGCCGGAGCCGTTCGGCCCGAGCAGCCCGACAATCTCGTCGGTGCCGACGTGAAAGGAGAGCTTGTCGACGGCGCGCAGGCCGCCGAAGGAGCGGCTGATGCCCTGCACTTCTAGCACGGGCGTCGTCATCGCGCGGCTCCGCCGGCGGCGGTGGCTGCGTTACGCCGCAGGCGCCCGCTCCGTGCGAGGACCAGCCCGACGATTCCGCGCGGCACTGCATAGACGATCAGCAGGAAGATCACGCCGAGGGCGATCGGGAAGTGGTTCGGCAGGTACTTGACCAGCGTCTCGAAGAGCAGCACCAGCGGCACCACGCCGAGCACCGGCCCCCAGAAGCGCGCGGTGCCGCCGAGCAGCGCCATGATGAGAACCTGGAACGAGACGATCGGGTTGAATGCGATCGCCGGGTCGATGTAGGTCCAGCGCGGTGCGACGATCGCGCCGGCGATCACCATGAACACCGACGTGATCGTGAAGGTGACGAGCTTGGTGCGCGTGGCGTCGATGCCGCAGTGGCGTGCCGCCTGCTCGTCCTCGCCGATCAGCCGAAGCGCGAAACCCAGGCGCGAGCGCGACAGCCACCAGCCGAGCAGCAGCACCAGCGCGAACAGCGCGAGCAGCTGGCCGTAGATGAAGCCCGGCGCCGCTGCATCGACGAACACGTAGCGGCCGATCGAGCCTGCGACCTTGCTCTCGTACCAGTTGACGACCTGGCGCAGCAGTTCGGTGAGCCCGAAAGTGAAGATGACGAAGTAGGTTCCCGACAGCCGCAGCGTGACGAGCCCGACCAGCAGCGAGAGCACGACGCCGATGGCCGCCGCCGCGAGCAGCACGAGCGGCCACGCGAGCACTTCGCCGAGCACCGCCACCGTATAGGAGCCGGCGCCGAAGAAGGCCACCGTCGCCAGCGAGATGTACTTCGTCGTTCCGCAGAACAGGCCCCAGGCCGTCGCCAGCACGCTGTACAGCAGCAGGTTGATCAGCAGCGCGGTCGTGTAGTCGTTGCCCATTCCCGGGGCGAACGCGAGCATGGCGAAGCAGGCGACCGCGAAGACCCAGCCCGTCCACCGCAGCCGGTTGTCGCTGCTTTCCGCTGCCGCGACGGCCGCTGCGGTGGTTTTGCCGTTGCTCATCGCGTCACCTTGCCGAACAGCCCGGCCGGAAAGAACAGCAGCACGATGAGAAAGAGCGCGTAGTTGGCCGCGAGCGTCAGGCCCGGGTCGACGAAGGTGCCGACGAAGCTCTCGACCAGCCCGAGCATCAGCGCGGCCGCCGCCGCACCCGCCATGTTGCCGATGCCGCCCATGATGACGACGATCAGCGCCTTCATCGTGAACACGACACCCATCGTCGCGCTGAAGGTGAGGAACATGCTGACCAGCACACCGGCCACCGCGGCCATCACGGTGCCGAGAGCGAAGGCCGCTGCCGCGAGCCGGCGCGTGTCGATGCCGACAAGTTGCGCCGAAACCGGATCGACCGACACCGCGCGGATCGCGGTGCCCACGCGCGTGCGCGTGAGCAGCAGCCAGATGGCAAGTCCGAGCACCGCGGCCATTGCCAGCGCGAGCAGGCGGTTGGCGGCGAGCGTAGTGCCGAGCACCGCGACCGGCACCGACAGGAACGAGTAGCTGAGGTAGCCGCCGCCGACGGCCACCAGCATCACGCCCTGGATGACGAACAACAGCCCGAAGGTGCCGAGCAGGCTGTCGGCTTCGAGCGCGTCGCGGTTCGGCGCGCGGCGCACGAGCGGCATCAGTGCCAGCGCGTAGATTGCCCAACCGGCGATCGCCGCCAGCGGCAGCGCGATCACCAGCGTGACCAGGGGAGACAGGCCGTGCCGACCGAACAGCGCCCACGCGAGCACCGATGCGGCGATCATCATCTCGCCGTACGACAGGTTCATGATGCGCGCTACGCCGTACTGGAGGTTCAGCCCCAGTGCGACCAGCGCGTACATGCCTCCCAGTGTCAGGCCGGTCAGCAGTGCGTCGACGAACGGCATCGCGGCTGCGCGCCCGGGAAGATCAGGCCTTCCACGCCGGCTTGGGTGCGACGACACGGCGGGCGCCCGGCTGCTGTGGCCCGATGCCGTAGAAGTCGCCGTCCTGCCATTGGCCGACCAACCAGCCGCCCTTGCGGATGTGGTTCTTGTCGTACTCGAGCTTGCCGACGATGGTGTCGAAGCTGTTCGTGCTCATGTGCTTCACGAGCGCCGCGTTGTCCATGCCGACTTTCTCGATCGACTGGCCGAGCGCCTGCAGCGCCGCGTAGAACAGCGACGAGCCCCAGCGGTCGGGCTCGCGCTGGTGCATCGCAACGTGGCGCTGGACGTAAGCGCGGAACGCGTCGCTGTCGGGGTTCCAGCCGCCGATACCCATCACGCCGTCGATGGCGTCACCAAAGCGCTGCTTGTATTGCGGGAACGCGGAGCCAACCGCGGTGTAAAAGACCTTCGGGTTGAAGCCGCGCACGCGAGCGGTGTCGGTGAGCGCCATCGTGTCGGGCGGATAGCTGAAGGCCATGAACACGTCGGGGTTCGCGCGTTGCGCCTCGCTGATCACCGGCGTGAGGTCCTGCGTCGACAGCGGGTAGCTGCCGTCGTAGACCAGCTCGTAGTTTGACGCCTTCAGTGCGCGTCGCGCGGCATTGCCCAATTCGATTCCGAACTGCTCTGCGGCGTTGACGACCGCCACGCGGGTGCCGATCGTGCCGGCACTGCGCAGCTGGTTCAGCGTCGCGACCAGCGACTCGGCATAGGTCGACGACGTGGCCAGCGTCGAGAAGATGTTCGGCCAGCGCTTGACGACCTCGGCGATGCGATCGCTCGCCATGCTGCCGGTGAGCATCGGGTAGCCGCCTCGCGCGAAGATCGGCGCCACGGCGAGGTTCTGCCCGGTGCCCCAAGGGGGCAGCAGGATGTCGACCTTGTCCTGGCTGATCAGGCGCTCGACCGCACGCACCGCTTCCTCCGACTGGCTGCGATCGTCGTACTCGACGTGCTCGAGCTTCATCTTGCGCCCGCCCACGTTCAGGCCGCCGGCATCGTTCACGTCCTTGATCCACAGCAGGTAGTTCGGCCACTGAGTGACCGAGGCCCCGCCAGCGAACGGTCCGGTCTTCGAGATCGCCCAGCCGACCTTGAGCGTGCCGGTCTGCGCACGTACGAAGGGGGGAGCCGCGAATGCGGCGGCGGCGGCGCCCATCGTGCCGATCACCTTGCGTCGTTGCGGGTTCATGCTCATGACTTTTCTCCTGCGGTTTGTCGATAGCTGCGCACTATTACACAGGCTGCACCCGCCGTGCGCCGCGGCGAGCGGGATCAGACGTTCATGCCGCCATCGGCCATGAGTGTGGTGCCGGTGGTGAAACTGCTGTCGTCGCTCGCCAGCCACAGCACGGCGCGCGCGATCTCGTCGGCATGCGCGTGGCGTCCCAACGGGATCATCCGATTGAAGAACTCCGTGGCGTTCTCCCCGAGCACCGCCGACAGGCGCTGCTCGAGGCTTTTCTGGAACTCGTTCTCGACCGGCCCGGGGTGCACGGTGTTGACGCGGATCCGCCGCGCGGCCGCCTCCTTCGAAACGCTGCGCATCAGTCCAACCTGCGCATGCTTGGCGGTGATGTACGCCGACACGCCCGGATCGCCGCGCATGCCGGCCACGCTCGAGCAGATCACCAGGCTGCCGCCGTCCCGCATGGCAGGCAGCCCGTGCTTGCAGGCGAGGAAGGCACCGCGCACGTGAACGGCGAGCACGCTGTCGAACACTTCTTCGGGGTAGTCGACGACCGGCGCGATGACGCCGCTGTTGCCGGCGTTGCTGAAGAGAACGTCGATGGGGCCGAAGGTAGCGACGGCGTCGTCGATGGTGCGCTGCCATTCGCTGCTGCGCGTGACATCGAGCGGCAGAGCGCGCACGCGGTCGGCGGGTAGTGTGGCGCGGGCGGCATCGAGGGCCGGCCCGGGCAGGTCGGCGACCGTCACGCTTGCGCCTTCGGCGCAGAAGACGCGCGCGGTGGCCAGGCCGATGCTGCCGGCGCCGCCGGTGATCAGCGCATGCCGGTCGTGCAGCTTCATTGCACCGTCTGGCCCGACATCACCGTCTCCAGGTGCTCGGCCAGCCGCGTCGCCAGTGCCATGATCGTCAACGACGGGTTGACCGACAGCGTGCGCGGAACGAGCGAGCCGTCGCCGACGAACAGGCCCTTGACCTCGTGCGATTCGCCGTTGCGATCGACCACCGAGCGGGTCGGGTCGTCTCCCATCCGGCAGCCGCCCTGCGTGTGCGTGGAGATAATGCCCGTCCAGCAGATCTTCTTCGCGCCGGCAGCCTGCAGCACCTCCCGGCTGAATCGCAGCGCAGCTTCGAGTCGCGTGTGCTCGCTCGGCTGGAAGTCGACCCCGATGCGCTCGCGCCCGTCTTCGGCGATGCCCACGCTGCCGTTGTTCTCGTCGTTGACCATCGCGAGCACGCCGATCCAGCGTCGGTAGCCGCGCAGCGCGTCGACCAGCGGCGCTCCCCACAGCGGCCCGCTCTCGTCGCGAATCGTCGTCGCGAAGGCGATCGGGTCCATCACCGTGGACGCCTCGAGCACGAAGCCGCCGTCCTCGTCGTGCCGGAATTTCATGCAATGCGCGCTGATCGGATAGACGCGATGCGCATCCTGCACGTCATCGAACAGCCCGTAGACGAGGCGAAACGGATGCAACCCGACATGCCTGCCGATCGTGCGGTTGCGCAGCCCCGATCGAAGCAGCAACAGCGAAGTGTTCAGCGCGCCGGCGGCGGCGACGATGATCGGCGCGCGCACCTGGTGCCGGCTGCCGGCGTCGTCGACGTACTCGACGCCCATCGCCCGACGCCCTTCGGCGGAGTTCTCGACGAGTACGCGCTCGACCTGCACGCCGGTGCGCAGCTCGAGCGGGCAGCGCGCGAGGGCCCTGGCGATGTAGGTGTTCATCGTCGACTTGCCGGCGTCGGTCGGGCATCCCTGCAGGCACGACCCGTAGCGCATGCAGTTGGCATCGGTGTACGACTGCACCGGCTCGAGGTCGGTGCCGAGCGCGCGGAATCCGGCCTGCGCCGTGTAGACGCTCTTCTCCCAGTCGCTGCGCTCGCGCACGCCGAGCAGGTTCTCGACGCGGTCGTAGTACGGCGCGAGTTCGTCGATGCCGAAGGGCCCGCCGTTTGCGCCGGTGAGTCCGGTTGCGGCATGCCACTTGTCGACATCGCGGGCATCGGCGCGCAACGCGACCTTCGTGTTGATGGTCGTCGAGCCGCCGACGCATTTCCCCGAAAGGAATGCGAGCACGTCGCCGCCGGGCAGGGGGGCGAAGCGCATCGGCCAGAACAGGTCGTGGTCGGCCTTCGCCTCCCAGCGCTGGAAGTTCTCCGAGGTGAGGTGTCGGCCGGCCTCGAGCAGGAGCACGCTGCGACCGCACTGCGCGAGCTCGCCAGCGACGATGCCGCCGCCCGCGCCCGAGCCGACGACGATGACGTCGAGTTCGCTTTTCATCGTGCGCTTTCCCCGATCCCCAGCCACGACCAGTCGCGTTCGAGGTCGACCGCACGCGGCGGCTGGAAGTCGATCTCCGCCCAGGCGCCCGGGCCCGGCCGGCCCGGCGCGACGAAGTCGCTGTAGTAGGCCTGGATGGCCAGCGCCCGCACCAGGGCGAACCCGGGCGCGTGCGCCTTCGCGGACAGCGCCTCGAGGGAGTCAGCCTGCGACAGCATGTCGATTGCCTCCAGCGCGCCCGCCCGCGCGTCGACGGGCATCTTCGCCAGCATCGCATCGACGAAGACGACAGCACCCGTGCGAATACACCCGGGCACGATGCGCTCGCAGAGCGCTTCGGCGCTCGCGGCACGCTGCTCGTCGAGAACTCTAAGTGACATTCCTCCTCCGGATTCTCTTCTTGGCCGCCATGCTAGTCGCGACACCGCGAAGCAGCAGTTTCCCGGCAAGCGCTACCACATGCACAACCCGGGGTTGACGGCGGCGCGCATCGTAGCCGAGGAGCTGGGTTGCGCGAACAGCGCGTCCGGCGCGCTCAACGCTGTCTGGTTGCTCTCGATCATGCTCATGTGCAGCGATGATGCACCGTCGGCACGGCGCGACGCGCCGCCGACCCAGCCTGTTTTCACCGAGTGAAAACAGGGAAAACGCTGAGACGCGGCCGTCGCGATCGCGGCAGGCTGACGGCGTTGACGCTTCTCGAGGACGCGAGCGATGCTGGCAGCCTGCTACGAACGAACCGGCGCGGCGGCCGAGGTGCTGCGCGTCGTCGATCTGCCCGATCCGGTACCCGGCCCGGGCGAAGTCGGTGTCCGCCTGCGCTGGTCGGGCATCAATCCGACCGACGTGAAGTCGCGCTCGGGGGCGCGCGGTCCGCAGATGCCGTTCGCGCGCGTCGTGCCGCACAGCGACGGCATGGGGGTGATCGACGCCGTCGGGCCGGGCGTGACCGAGTCGCGCCTGGGCGAGCGCGTGTGGCTGTGGAACGCCGCCTGGGGCCGCGCCTGCGGAACAGCGGCGCAGCGCATCGCGCTGCCCGCCGAACAGGCCGTGCCGCTGCCCGAGGCGGCGAGCGACGAGGCCGGTGCGTGCCTCGGCATCCCGGCGATGACGGCGCTGCACGCCCTGCTCACCGACGGCGGCGTGGCCGGCAAGCGCGTGCTGGTGGCGGGCGGCGGCGGCGCCGTCGGCCACTATGCGGTGCAGTTCGCGCGCCTGCTGGGCGCGCGCCAGGTGCTGGCCACGGCGAGCACGCCCGCCAAGCAGCGCCTGGCCGCCGAGGCGGGGGCGGCGGCGGTGGTCGACTACCGCGACGCCGACGCTGCGCAGCGGCTGCGCGACGCGACCGGAGGAGAAGGCGTCGACCGCATCGTCGAGGTCGACCTCGCTGCCAATGCGGCGCTCGACCTGGCGGTGATGCGCCCCGGCGCGCTGTGGGTCGCCTACGGCAACGGCGGGCGCCAGTTCACACTGCCTTTCTTCCCGATGATCTCGGCGCATGTGCTGCTGCGCCTGTTCATCGTCTTTCGCCTCGACGCGGCCGAGCGCGCGCGCGCCCACGCACTGCTCGCCGGCTGGCTCGGGCAGGGCGCGCTGCGCCACCACGTCGCGTCGAACTTCGACCTGGCGTCGGTCGCGCAGGCGCACGACGCCGTCGAGTCGGGGCGCGCCGGCGCCCGTGTGCTGCTGCGGCTTCCCTAGACAAGGAAGAGAAGGCAAGGAAGAGAAGGTCATCGACTACCGGGAGCAGAACGCGAAGGCAGGCTACGTCCATGTCATCTCGAACCTCGGAGCCTTCGGCGAAGGCGTATACAAGATCGGGATGGCGCGCCGGCTCGAACCGATGGAGCGGATCGGATTAGACGATGCGTCGGTCCCGTTCTGGTTCGATGTGCATGCAATGGTGTCTCGGAGAACGCGCCCGCCCTGGAAGCGAAGCTCCACCAGAGATTTGCAGCCGGCCGACTGAACAAGGTCAATGGACGCAAGGAGTTCTTCCGTGCGGACATTTCGGAGATCGAGGCCGTGATTCGCGCAAACTGCGATGCCGTCGTCGAGTCCGTCGACGAAGATGCGGCGGAGCAGTACCGCGAGAGTATGCGTATGGCTATGCCTACTGCCGCGATACAACAATCCGAACGCGTCGCCGCCAAGGAACTGACTCAGGGAAACGGGCAACCATATCGCCTGGGAGCGCCCGTCATCCCATCCGCGCCGCACGCAGCCGGCTTCTGCATCGGCGCATCGGCCCGAGTGAAATCAGTAGTCCAGCTCGCATTGGTGACGTACCGCCAGGACGACCACGGTCGAGCGCTCGTCGCAGCGGTACAGCGCGAGGCAACCACTGTCGCCGAAGTCGATCAGCCACTCGCGATATTCAGGTTCCACGTCGTGCACGGGCCGACCCATCCCAGGCTGCCGGGCCAGCGATGCCACGCCCTCGCGGATCACCTTGACGGTGCGCCGGGCGGCCTCGGCGTTCTTCGCAAACGAGAAAGCGGTACAGGCGCTGCACGTCGCGCAGCGCGGGCTCGGTCCAGATCAGTCGCGGCATTCAGGCGGCTCGACGTCCTGCCCGGCTTCGAGCCGGGCCAGCCAAGCGTCGGCCTGCCTGGCCGTCAGGTGCCGCCCCGTGGCCTGGTGGTCGTTCCACGCGTTGATGGCAACCTGCCTGTAGGCTTCCCGCCGATCCTCACGCTCGACGTACTGCTTGATGGCCTCGCGCATCAACCAGCGTGGTGTGCGTTGACGCGCCTGCGCGAGGCGCTTGATGCGCTGCTTGATGTCGGCGTCGATCTTGATCGCCACGGGACGTGCAGCAACGGTCGTGTTCATGCGCAGTTGGAGTCATCGGGGAGTAGTCGGAGGTGATATCCGCCGATACCGCTGACACGGTGTTCGCTGCAGCAGCATGCCTACCACTCCCGCAGCTTCGCCCGCAGCCGCGCGATCGACTGGCTGTGCAGCTGGCAGACGCGGCTTTCGGTGACGCCGATGACCGCGGCGATCTCCTTCAGGTTCATGTCGTGCTCGTAGTACATGCTCATCACGTACTGCTCGCGCTCGGGCAGGTTCTTGATGGCTTCGACCAGCGCCATGCGCATGCGCTGGTCCTGCAGCAGCGCCAGCGGGTCGTGGTCCGCGCTGGCCACGTGGCGGTCCAGGAAATCGTCGTCGCCGTCGTCGCCGCTCATGTCTTCCAGGCACACCAGCTGCGTGCCGCGCACCTTGCCCAGCAGCTCCTGGTAGTCGGCCAGCTTCATGCCCATCTCGGCGGCGATCTCGCCTTCGCTGGGCGCGCGGCCGTGGCGCTGCTCGAGCGTGCGCACCGCGGCTTCGATGCTGCGCTGGTGGCGGCGGTCGCCGCGGCTCATCCAGTCGTTGCCGCGCAGTTCGTCGAGCATCGCGCCGCGGATGCGCTGCGTGGCGAAGGTCTCGAACTGCACCCCCTGGCCGGCGTCGAAGCGGCTCAGCGCGTCGGACAGGCCGATCATGCCCACCTGGATCAGGTCGTCGAGCTCGACGTTGGCCGGCAGCTTGGCGATCATCTGGTGCGCCAGGCGCCGCACCAGCGGGCTGTACTGCTTGATCATCGCGTTGGCGTCCAGACGCCCCTTGGCGGTGTACATGATGGTCTTGCTCTCCGGACAGGTCTTCAGATCGGGTTCAGGGCGCCGTGCTGCGCTGCGCCTGCGCGCCAGGCGGCGCTCGCGCTCATCGGCGGCGGCGCGGCAATCGCGGCGGCTTCGTGCGCGTCGCCGCCGCCGCTCAGCTGCGCGGCGACCAGCGCGTGCAGGTCGGCGCCGGGGCGGTCGCGCACGTCGCAGGCCGGGTCGATGGCCACCCAGTCGCGCAGCACGACGCCCAGGAAGCTTTCGGCGCAGCTCGCCAGGCGCCCGGCAATCAGCGCGGTACGCGGCTGCGCCGGCGGCGCGGCCAGCAGCAGGTCGCAGCTCATCAGGCCGCAGCGCAGCGCCAGCAGCTTCATCGCCGCATAGGCGTGGGTCACGCTGTCGGGCACGTCGGCGGCCAGCAGCAGCGGGCGCAGCGCGCGCTGCCCGTACAGCCGCGCCAGGTCGCTGGCGCCGGCATGCACCAGCAGCACGCTGCATTGCGGCGCGGCGGCCTGCACGCGCTCGAGGAAGTGCGCCGACGAGCCGCGCGCGTCCACATGGCGCAGCGGCAGGCCGCGCGCCGCCAGGTACGACAGCTGCGGCGACAGCGGCTCGATGCAGGCGCGCAGGTCCAGCGCCGCCAGCTCCTGCGGCGGCGGCGAGGTGTCCGCGGCGTCGACCACCAGGGTGTGCAGCCCGAGGCTGCCGAGCACCGTGGTCAGCCGCTCCAGCACCACGCCGCCGAAGGCGGCGTGCGGGTTGGCCACCAGCGCCAGGTGCCGCAGCTGCGCGCCGGCGAACAGGCGCCGCAGCCCGTGCGCCTGGTCGGCGGGCGAACCGGGCCGCCGCGGCGCACCGGCGTGCATGCCTGCGCTCATCGGCACGGCGCGCTCAGGCATGCGCGGCCAGCGCGGCGGGCGCGGCCCGCACGCCGGCAAAGATCAGGTTGACGTCGCCGGCGTCCATGCGCCAGGCGCTGGCCGGCGCGGCGCGCAGCGCCTGCTGCAGCAGCGCATGCGCCGACAGGCGGTGCCAGTCCTCGGGCACGCGCTGGCCGTTGGCCACGGCCAGCACCTTGAGCTTGTGGCGGATCATCGCGTCCAGTGCCGGGCCCAGCTTCACCGCCTCGTCCACCTTGGACAGGATCACGCCGCGGCAGGTGTGGGCCTTGTAGGCCTGCAGCACGTCGTCGATGGTCTCGCCCTGCGCCGCGGCGTTGACCACCAGCAGCCGGTTGACGCTGCGGTGCGACAGCATGTCCAGCAGCTCGCGCGTGCGCGCGTCGCGCTGCGCCATGCCCGCGGTGTCGATCAGCACCATCTTCTTGCCCGACAGCAGCTCGAGCAGGTCGTCGAGCGAGGCGCGGTCGTGCGCGGTGTGCACCGGCACGCCGAGGATGCGGCCGTAGGCGCGCAACTGCTCGTGCGCGGCCACGCGGTAGGCGTCGAGCGTGATCAGCCCCAGGTTCGACGCGCCGTGGCGCGTGGCGAAGGCCGCCGCCAGCTTGGCGGTGCTGGTGGTCTTACCGACGCCGGTGGCGCCGACCAGCGCGAACACGCCGCCGGTATCTTCCAGCGGCGCCTCGCTCTCGCCGCTTTGCAGGTTGCGCTCCAGCACGCCGGCCGCCCAGGCGGTCTCGTCGCAGTCGTCGGGCAGGCTGTCGGCCAGCTTGCGCGTCAGCGCCGGCGAGAAGCCCAGGTCCAGCAGCCGCTGCGTCAGTTGCGCCTGGCGCGGCTGGCGCTGCAGCTTTTCCATGAAGGCCAGCGCGCCGAAGCGGTCCTCGATCAGGCCCTTCATCGCGCGCAGTTCGCTGAGCATCTCGCGCACCTCGGCCGGCGCCGCGCCCGCCGCCGGCGCAGCCGACTCCGCCACGGCCTCGCGCAGCACCGGCGGCGCGGGCAGCACCGGCGGCAGCGGCGGCGGCATCGAGGCCGGCGGCGCCGACATCGACAGCGGCGGCATCGAAGCCGGCATCGCGGGCGAAAGCGGCGGCGCGGCCTCGGCGCGGCCCGACTGCGCGCGCAGGCGCAGCAGGCTGGCGGCCGGCGGCACCGGGCGCGACTGCCGTTCGGCGGCGCGCGCTTCGGCCTGCGCCGCGTCGCTGCGCGCCTGGTCCTGCGCCTGCTGTTCGGCGCGGCGGCGGCGCAGCATGCGTTCGCGCACGTAGTCCTGGAACGACAGCGTGCTCATCGACAACTGCGCCACGTCCTGCTCCACCGAGCCGTCGGCGCCGGCTTCGGGCAGCGGCGGCGCGGGCTCGGCGCTCACGCGTGCCGGCGGTGGCGCGTGCACGGCCGACGCCGCTTCGGGGGTGGCGCGCTCGTACGGCGGCACGCCGTCCGGCGCCATGGCCATGACCTCGACACCTTCGTCGCAAGGCCGCGTGGACAGCACCACGGCGTCGGCACCGAAGGCCTGGCGCACCTGGATCAGGGCGTCGCGCGAGGTGCGCGCGCTGAAGCGCTTGACGTTCATGGCGCCTCCCGCCGGGCCGGCAGCGAACAGGGTCGGGCTTGGGGGGTCATGTCGTGCCTCCGATGATCGAAGCGATGCGGATCGAATGCGTTTCAGGAATCTCGCTGTGCGACAGCACCTTCAGCCGCGGCGCGGCGCGCTTGAGCAGCCGCGCGATCGGCGCGCGGATCAGGTCCGGCACCAGCAGGCAGGCAGGCAGGCCCAGGTCTTCCTGCGCCTTGGCGCTGTGCGCGGCATGCCGCGTCAGCGATTCGGCGACACCGGGGTCGAGCGCGGCGCCGTGCGGCGAGTTCAGCGCCTGCGTCACCAGGCGCTCCAGTTCGGGGTCGAGCGCGATCACGTCCAGTTCCTTCACCGGGCCGTAGATCTGCTGCACGATGGCCGGCGCCAGCTGCACGCGGATGCGCCGCGCCAGTTCGGCGGCGTCGGCGGTGCTGCCCGCATGCTCGGCCAGGCATTCGACGATGCCGCGCATGTCGCGGATGTGCACGCCTTCTTCCAGCAGCAGCTGCAGCACCTTCTGCAGGGTGGCGATGCCGACCATCTTGGGAACCACGTCTTCCATCAGTTTCGGGGCGAGGCGGGTGACATGCTCGACGAGCGCCTGCGTTTCCTGGCGGCCCAGCAGGCGGGCCGCATTCACCTGCATCAAGTGTGAAAGGTGGGTGGCGACCACGGTCGCGCAATCAACCACCGTAAAGCCGTTCATCTGGGCCATCTCGCGATGGCGCTCCTCGATCCATGTCGCGGGCAGGCCGAAAGCCGGGTCGGTGGTCGCGGTGCCGGGCAGCGCCTGCGCCGCGCCGCCGGGGTTGATGGCCATCCATAGGCCGGGGAAGGCCTCGCCCTCGCCGACCACCGCGCCGCGCAGCGTGACGCGGTACATGCTCGGCTTCAGTTCCAGGTTGTCGCGGATGTGCACCGCCGGCGGCAGGAAGCCGACGTCCTGCGCGAACTTCTTGCGCACGCCCTTGATGCGCCCGAGCAGGTCGCTGCCCGGTCCCGCGGCGCGCGCCTTGTCGACCAGCGCGATCAGCCGGTAGCCGACCTCCAGGCCCAGCGTGTCCACCGGCACCAGGTCATCCCAGCCGGCTTCGGCGTTCGGCGCTGGCGCATCAGCCTCCTTCGGCCGCGCCGCCGCGGCCTGCGCCTGCTGCTGGCGCCGGCGCACCCCCCAGGCGAGCGCGCCGATGCCGGCGGCGATGAGCACGAAGACGAAGTGCGGCATGCCCGGCACCAGTCCGAGCAGACCGATGATGCCGGCGGTGAGCCACAGCGCCTTCGGCGAGCTGAACAGCTGCGCGCCGATCTGCGCGCCGATGGCGTGGTCCTTGCCGACGCGCGACACCACCATCGCCGCGGCCACCGAGATCAGCAGGGCAGGCACCTGCGCCACCAGCGCATCGCCCACCGCCAGCAGGATGTAGCTGCCGGCCGCCTGCGCCGCGCTCAAGTCGTGCTGTGCGACGCCGATGACGAAGCCGCCGGCGATGTTGATGAACAGGATCAGCATGCCGGCGACGGCGTCGCCGCGCACGAACTTGCTGGCGCCGTCCATGCTGCCGAAGAAGTCGGCCTCCTCGGCCACCTCGGCGCGGCGGCGGCGCGCTTCCTTCTCGTCGATGATGCCGGCGTTCAGCTCGGCGTCGATGGCCATCTGCTTGCCCGGCATCGCGTCCAGCGTGAAGCGCGCGCCGACCTCGGCGATGCGTTCGGCGCCCTTTGTGACGACGATGAAGTTGATGACCACCAGGATCGCGAAGACGATCAGGCCGACCGCGAAGTTGCCGCCGATCAGGAAGTGGCCGAAGGACTCGATCACCTTGCCCGCCGCGGCCGGCCCGGTGTGGCCGTCGACCAGCACCACGCGCGTCGAGGCCACGTTCAGGCTCAGCCGCATCAGCGTGGTGATCAGCAGCACCACGGGGAAGGCCGCGAAGTCCAGCGGCTTGACCATGTGCGCCGAGATCATCACCACCATCAGCGCCATGGCGATGTTGAAGGTGAACAGCAGGTCCAGCGCCAGCGGCGGCAGCGGCAGCACCATCATCGCCAGCACCAGGATGACGAAGGCCGGCACGCCCAGCGAAGCGAGCAGGCCGGCACGCGCGCCGAGCAGGGCCTGCAGCTTGCGCATCAAGCCGTTCATGCATCGACCTCCGCCTCAGCGTGCAGCGGGTCCAATTCCGGCGGCACCTGCACCTCGGGCAGCTGCGGCGCCGCGCCGCGGCCCTGCAGATGCGCGCGCAGCTGGTAGACGTGCGCCAGCACCTGCGCCACCGCGGCGAACAGCGCGGCGGGCACCGGGCCGTCGAGCTCGGCATGCGCATACAGCGCGCGCGCCAGCGGCGGCGCGCGCAGCACCGGCACCTGGGCGCCTTCAGCCGCGTCGCGGATGCGCAGCGCCATCAGGTCGCGGCCCTTGGCGACGACGCGCGGCGCGCTCATGCCTTCTTCGTACTTCAGCGCCACCGCGAAGTGCGAGGGGTTCATCACCACCAGGTCGGCCTTGGGCACGGCGCCGAGCATGCGGCGGTTGGCCATCTCGCGCATGCGCGCGCGCTGGCGCTGCTTGAGCTCGGCATTGCCTTCGAGCTCGCGCTGCTCCTGCTTCATTTCCTGCACGCTCATGCGCAGCGAGCGCGCCAGCTGGTGGCGCTGCAGCGGCACGTCGACGACGGCGAACAGCGCCAGTGCCAGCACCAGCAGCAGCAGCCCGCCCAGCACCACGCTGCCGGCATGCGACAGCGCCGCCGGCAGCGGCAGGGCCATCGCCTCGGCGAAGCGCGGCAGGTTCAGCTTCAGGTAGGCCACGCCGACCGCGCCGATGATCAGCGCCAGCAGGCAGGATTTCAGCGTGTTGACCAGCTGCCGGCCGGACAGCATGCGCCCCAGCCCGGCCAGCGGATCGACCTTCTGGAACTTCGGCGCCAGCGCCTTGAAGCTGAAGTTCCAGCCGCCGCTGAGCACGCCGGCCAGCAGCGCCACCAGCGCCATCGCACCGCCGATGCCCAGCACCACCCACAGGGCCGGCGCGCCGGCCAGCGCCAGCCGCTGCTGCATCACCTGCGACTCGGCCAGCGTGCGCGCGTCGAAGCTCAAGCCCGCGGCCAGCGTGGCCTGCAGCCAGGCCAGCAGGCGCGGGGCCGCCGCCGCCAGCAGCGCCGCCGCGGCACCGATGGCCGCGAAGTGCGACAGGTCGCGCGAGCGCGCCACCTGGCCTTCGGCACGGGCCTTGCGGATCTTGCGTTCGGTGGCGGGAAGTCGGCGGTCCTGGGCGTCGGCCATGGCGTGAGCTCGCGTTCAAACGCGTGCCTGCCATGGTGCCGGCCGGGGCCTGGAACTTGAACCCGATAAGAGGGCGAAAGCCGCCCGTGTTTCCGGTGAGCGGGCGCCCGCGTTACGCCAGCGTCAGCTGAAGCTGCACGTCCCGGTACGGCACCTCCGGCCGCAGGCGCCCGCGTTCACCCTCGTGCAGCCGCACCAAGCCGTAGCGCTCCATCGTGCGCAGCGTGCGCGACAGGTTGCCCGGCGTGCGGCCGGTGGCAGCGGCCAGTTCGTGCAGCGAGGCCGGACGCGACTCGGCAATCTGCGTCAGCAGCGCGCGGTTGCGGTCGGACAGCAGCTTGGCAAAGCTTTCGGTGGAGGTGAACCACACCGTGGGGTCACCCGGCTTGGCGCGCATCTGGCCGCGCGCGATCGCCAGCGTGCGCGCCTTCATGTCCTCATAAGAGGCGATACCGACCTTCAGCGTCTTCATTTCCAGACTCCCCGTTCCCGCAGCACCGATTCCACTTCGTTCCAGAACGCTTCCAGCAACGCGCCGGCATCGGTGTAGTCGTAGGGCCTGACCGTGCGCAAGCGGTGCCTGTGATCCTTCGCCCGGCGAACCTACCGCGCCGGCAACCCCGGCAGCCAGCCGGTGCCCGAGCCCTCGGCCTGCGGCGGCTGGGCGGCCAGCGCATCGGCGCCGCTGCGGAAGATGCGGTCCTCCGCCTCGCGGTTCATGACGATGATGCTGATGCGCCGATTCGACGCCGCCAGCGGGTCCTTGGCCTCGAAGGGCAGGCTCGCCGCCAGGCCCTGCACGCGCAGCATGCGCTCCTCGGGCAGGCCGCCGGCCATCAGCTCGCGGCGCGAGGCGTTGGCGCGGTCGGCCGACAGCTCCCAGTTGCCGTAGCCGAGCGTGCCGCCGGCAAAGGGCGCGGCGTCGGTGTGGCCTTCCAGCGTGAGCCGGTTCGGCACCTCGGCCAGCACCGTGCCGATCTCGCGCAGCAACTCGCGCATGTAGGGCTGCACCACCGCGCTGCCGCTGGCGAACATCGGCCGCTGGTTCTCGTCGACGATCTGGATGCGCAGGCCGTCGGCGGTCATGTCCATCCGGATCTGCGACTTCATCGCCGCGAGCTTGGCGTTGCGCTCGATCTTCTGCTCGATCTTGCCCTTCAGCTGCTCGAGCCGCGCGACCTCGGCGCGCAGCTGCTCGGCCTTCAGCGCCTGCAGGTTGACCGTCTTGCGCTTGGAGTCGATGTCGCCGCGCTTGACCTGGCCGGCGCTGCGCGTCATGTCCTCGCCGCCGCCCTTGACCACGTGCGATGCGTCGCCGGCCCCCGAGCCGCTGGCCAGCAGCGCGATCTTCAGCGGGCTCTGGAAGTAGTCGGCGATGCCCTTCTTGTCGCCTTCGGTGGTGCTGCCCAGCAGCCACATCAGCAGGAAGAAGGCCATCATCGCGGTCACGAAGTCGGCATAGGCGATCTTCCAGGCGCCGCCATGGTGGCCGTGGCCGCCCTTCCTGATGCGCTTGACGATGATCGGCTGCAGCTTCTTGGCATCTCCCGCCATATCAATCGCCCTCCCGATGACACAGCTGAGTCCAAGCGTCAGCTACCGCGTCGAGCGGACGCCGCGGAACCGGCTTTGCCGGGCCGTCGGCGGCGCCCCCCTGGGGGGGCTGAGCCCGGACATGCAAGGTCCGGGGGACCTTGCGTGCCTGGCGAAGGGCCGGGCGTCTCCGTCCGGCGCGGCCTGCAAGGCCGCCGAAGGCGCTTCGGGGGGGGGTCATTTCACTTCTTGCCCTTCACGTGGCTCTCGAGTTCGGCGAAGCTCGGCCGCTCGGTCGAATACAGCACCTTGCGGCCGAACTCCACCGCCACCTGCGGCGCGTAGCCCTGCATGCTGGCCAGCAGCGTGGTCTTGATGCACTGCAGCTCCTTGCCGGCTTCGTCGACCTTCTGCTCCAACAGCCCGGCCAGCGGCTCCGCGAAGGCATAGGCCAGCAGGATGCCGAGGAAGGTGCCGACCAGCGCCGAGCCGATCATGCCGCCCAGCACGGCCGGCGGCTGGCCCACCGAGCCCATCGTGTTGACCACGCCCAGCACCGCGGCGACGATGCCGAAGGCCGGCAGCGCGCCGGCCAGGCGCTGCAGCGCCGCGACCGCCGCATGCGCTTCGTTGTGGTGGGTCTCGATCTCGCTGTCCATCAGGCTTTCGATCTCGTGCGAGTTCAGGTTGCCCGAGACCATCATGCGCAGATAGTCGGTGATGAACTCCGACACGTGGTGGTCGTTGCCCACCGCCGGGTACTTCTGGAACAGCGGCGAGCTTTGCGGCTGCTCGACGTCGTTCTCGATGGCCATCAGGCCTTCCTTGCGCGCCTTCTGCAGGATGTCGTACATCAGCGCCATCAGCTCCATGTAGCGCGCCTTGGTGTACTTGCTGCCCTTGAAGCACTGGCCCAGGCCGCGGGCCGTGGCCTTCAGCACCTTGGGCTGGTTGTTGGCGATGAAGGCGCCCAGCGCCGCGCCGCCGATGGCCGCCATCTCGAAGGGCAGCGCATGCAGCACCACGGCGATGTTGCCGCCGTGCGCGATGAACACGCCGAACACGGCAGACAGCGCGACGATCCAGCCGAGGATGACGAACATGTGGGGCGCGAGTAGGCGGCTGCGGGTGCGGGGCGCGGCGCACGGCGACTGCCGGCCCGCGGGTGCTTGATCACCTGCTGCTTATCGGCCCCGGCCCTGGCGCACTTGAGGCACTCGAGGCACCCGAAGCACCCGAGGCACTGACGCGGCGCAGCGGCAGCCGGTACAGCCACAGCGGCCGGCCGTCGGCACAGCGCAGCACCTGCTGCGGCTGCCGGCCGGCGGCCTCGAATTCCAGGCTCGCCAGCCAGGCGCCGCGCCGCATCTCGGCCTCGGCCTTGGCCAGCGCGCGCGGCATCGATTCGGGGCGCTGGAACAGATAGACCAGGTCGTAGCCGCTCCAGCGCTGCGCCCACAGGTCGCCGTGCCTCACCGTGGCCTGCGGGCAGGCGGCGCGCGCCAGCAGCGCCAGCGGCCAGCTCCATTCGATGCCGTCGAGCCGCGCGTGCGGATAGGCGCGGCGCAGCGCGCGCAACCCGTGGCCGAGGCCGCAGCCGGCATCGAGCACGCGCGCGCCGGGCGGCAGCGGCAGCTCGAGTGCCAGCGCATCGAGCGCGCCGTGCGGCGTCGGGAACAGCGGCGCGTCGCGCCAGGCACGGCACGGATAGAGCGCCAGCAGCAGCGCCAAGGGCAGCAGCCAGGCCCAGGCCGGCAGTGCCGCCGCGCCACCGGCCCCCAGCGACAGCGGGAACCCCGCGGCGACCACCGCAGCGCGCAGCCGGCTGGCCGCCAGCAGACTCGAGCCCAGACCGGTGGCCGTGCCCAACAGCAGCGCCAGCCAGGCCGGCGCGCCTGCAGCCGCCGAGCCGCGGAACACCGCCCAGGCCAGCGCCCAGGCCGCGAGCGCCGGCAACGGCCAGGGTACGCCGAGGCGTGCCGAACGCGGCACTGCAGCGCGAAGGCTTCTCGACCAGACGCTGAACATGCCGGGGCTTTCGTCGGACTCAGCCATCCGGCAGTGTCGTGCCCCATGCCGCTTCGAAGCCGCTGATATGGACCCTCTTTGGCGCCGACATTTTTTTTCGCCGGAGGCCGCAGCCTACTCGAATCGTTTCGACGCCTCGTTGGAAAACGCACTCTCGTTGCCGGCTGCGTCGAAGGCGGTGACCGCGAAGTAGTACGTGCTGCCGCGCTGCAGCCCGCTGACGACGTAGGTCGTGGCGAAGCCTGCCTCGAGCCCGGCGCCGACAAACTGCGCGTAGCTGCGCGGCGCGGTACCGTAGTAGACGCGATAGCCGACAACGGCAGCATCGTCGGGTGCGTCCCACGTGAGAACGGCTGTGCCGGTCGCCGTGGCGGGCGCGGGCGCGGGCGCGGGCGCGGGGGATGGTGCAGGCTCGGCACCAGAGCCTCCGCCACACCCGCCAGACAGCAAACCCGCCGCGGCCAACGCGAGGGTCGCGCAGCGCAGTTGCAGGCAAAGATGCAGCCGCCCCATCTCGGGCTTTCGCACTAGTGCAGTGTTCCACGCTGTGCAGCACATAAAACCGCGTCTTTGCCGCCCTGGCGTCGTTGCAAATCCTCGTGATACCTACGGGTATCACTGCGGTTTGCGCCTAGCCAGGACGACAAATCCATCGGTTTTCTTAAGTGCCGCACAGCGTGGAACACTGCACTGGCCGGTGGGCCGAGTCCCGCTGAACATGATCACCATCGATCGTGGATCTCCGGGCCAGCGATTATCGGCCGTTGCGGCGCCGGTTTCAAAACCGGCAGCACCCTCCCCAGACGCGCAAGTGGCTGCAGGCGGATGCAGCGGCGGCTCAGCGCAGCGCCAGGATGCGCCGATGGTCGGGCCGCACCTTGACCTGCGCACTGGCCAGCGCCGCGCGCACCGCGAAGCGCGCCTCGACCGTGTCGCGCAGCGCCGGCTCGCCCAACGCCATGCCGCTGGGCGCGACCAGGCTGGCGACCCACGGCAGGTTGGCGCGGCGGCCGCGCGCGACGACGATGCCGCGCTCGCCGTTGACCAGCTCGACGAAGCTGCCCGGCGGATACAGCCCGGTGGCGCGCAGCAATGCACCGCCGACTTCGTCGGGCACGCCGTCGCTCCCCAGGCAGGCTTCGCGCGCCGCCTGCACCGGCGACATCGGCGCGCGCGCACGACGGCGGCTGATCTTGGCGGTGAAGATGTCGGCGCGGCGCAGCAGCCGCGCCAGCTGGCGCTCGGGCGGCAGCTCGGGCAACGGCATCTGGCCGTCGCCGCGGTCGTGGTGCAGGCGCACGGTCTCGCACCACAGCGTGTCGTCCAGGCCGGCGCCGCGCAGCAGTTGCGCACCCTGCGCGGCGTGCGTACGGATCTGCTCGCGCATCGCCTCGCTCGGCGGCACCTCGCTTTGCGCCAGCTGGTCCTGCAGCGCGGCCATGGCCACGTTCATGCTCAGCGCCGCGCCGCCCAGGCTGCGCAGCAGCTCGCCGCTCCAGCCCAGCACGCGCGCCGCCTGGTCGCAGACCAGCATCACCAGCAGCGCATGGCGGCTGCTGTATTTGTAGACGCTGTGGCCGGCGGCATGGATCAGGTGGTACAGCGCGGCATCGGCCTGGCGCTGCGCGAGCCGGCTCGCGCGTTCGTGCACCAGGCGGATGCGTGCGACGAATTCGGCATGCGGCCGCGCGTCGCGCAGCGCGATGTGCAGCATGTCGGCCAGGCTCTCGCACTGGTCGGGCACGCCGGCGTCGCCGCTGCCGGCGGCATCGCGGGCCGCGTCCTGCGGCCGGGCCTCGGCGATGCTGCCCAGCGGGGCGTTGCGGCGCAGCATCGCGCCCACCGTCGCGCCGAGGCGGCGGCGCCATTCGTTGGACTCGTCCTCGTCGGCATACAGCGGCTGCGCGCGCAGGTGCTGCAGCCGCTCGCCGCTGGCGATCGACGCGCCGGCGAGCAGCAGCAGCCGCCCGCTCGCGTCACGCAGGCCGAAGGGCAGCGGCGAATCCAGCCGCAGGTGCTCCGCTGAGAAGGCGATCAGTTTCAAGGCTCGAGGCGCGGGATGGCGCCGACCGCGCGGCGGCCGCGCCGCGCCCTCCGCGATTTCGGCCCTGCGGCGCACGCCTTGAGCACGAAAAAAAAGCGGATCCCGAAGGACCCGCTGAAAGCACAGAGGACTGTGCCAGGAGGAGACATGAAGAAACCGTGTCGCGCTGGGTGCTGTATCGGCGCCGCGGCGGCGGCGCTGAAGCAGCGCGTGCGTGACTCAATGCGCATGTGCGGCGTGCACCGCGCCCGCGCGGCCCGGCTCCGCGCCGATCTGCAGTGCGCCGGCCAGCTTGCCCTTGCCGGCGCGCGCCGGCGGGTTGCACATGCCGCACACGTAATGCTTGGCGATCTCGTGCGGATGCGTGACGAAATGCCCGCCGCAGCTGCTGCACCTGGTCAGCGTCAGCATGCCGTTATCGACGAACTTCACCAGCCGCCAGGCGCGCGTCACGCTGAGCATCGGCTCCAGGCCCTGCGACTGCGTCTGTTCCAGGTACAGCTGGTAGGCCTTGATGACCACGTCGATCTCGTCCAGCTCCGAAGCCTTGTTCAGGTATTCGTGGATGTTCAGGAACAGGCTGGCGTGGATGTTCGGCTGCCAGGTCATGAACCAGTCGGTGGAGAACGGCAGCTGGCCCTTGCTCGGGCTGCGTCCGGCGACTTCCTTGTACAGGCGCAGCAGCCGTTCGTAGCTCAAGTCAGTCTCGGATTCCAGCACCTGAAGCCGCGCGCCCAGGTGGATCAGCGTGACCGCGCGCTCGATCTGCCGCGCTTCGGTGAGGATGCTCTTGTTGCGGGCCATGGCGGGCTCCGGGCTCAGGCCTCAGGCGGCTTCCTGGTGGCGGCCTGCCATCAGGATCGACGCGTGCAGGCGGTTGACGCTTTCGTTGGCCGCGGCCTTGCCGTGGCTGGTGAGCAGGCCCCACACCAGGTCGTCGTCCATGCGGAAGCGGCACAGCAGCGTGTTGGTGGCGGCGATCTTCATCATCTGCGCCGGCGTCAGCGCGCCGATCAGCCGGGCGGTGTCCTCGCTGACGCCGAGGCGGTACAGCGCCTGCTCGCGGTCGACGCGGATCAGGCTCTGCGCCAGCATCAGGTACGACAGGTTGGCTTCGCGGATTTCGGCAAGGATCTGGTCGGCGGTCATGGGTCACTCCTGGGAAGGTGTCGGGTCGGCGCTCTTGGCGTGAAATGGACTGTAGGCAGCGGAAATAGGGCCGCACATCAGGCCAGTTCCGTGGCTTGAGTCCCGGTTCTTCCAGGAGCCTTGTCAGGCAAATTCCTACAGGGCGGCGGCGTTCGCGGCGCCACCGGCCGCAGCGGGCACCGCCCGCCCATTGCCTAGAATCCGGCGATGCCGGTGGTCTTGCGCTACAAGGGATTCCGCTTTTTCTTCTACTCCAACGAGGGCAGTCCTCGCGAGCCGGTGCATGTGCATGTGCGCGCCGGCGGTGCCGAGGCCAAGCTGTGGCTCGAAGAGCAGGTGCGCGTGGCCGTGAGCATAGGCTTCGATGCCGCTACGCTGCGCGAGTTGGTAAGCGTGGCGCAAGCCAACCGGGAAACGATCGAAAGGGCCTGGCATGACTACTTCGGCTAAGGCGGTGCATTTCGACGATGACAGCCTGTGGGTCCATCTGGACGATGGCCGTGTCATATCGGTGCCTCTGGCGTGGTTCCCCCGGCTGCTGGCGGCCACGCCCGAGCAGCGCGCTCAATTCGAGATCAGTGCACGCGGCATTCACTGGGACGCGCTGGACGAGGACATCTCCATCGACGGCCTGCTCGCCGGCCAGGGCGATCTGACGCGCGCCCGCCCCGTGACTGCGGCCTGACGGCCGGACCGCGCACTGGCGTGATGCGCATCACGCCAGGACGACGAACCGGAGCAGCCTCAGGACGTTGCCGTCCACCTGCGGCATGCAGGTCACCCCCCCTCCAAGACGACCGCTCGATTTACTATGCTTGGAGCCGCGCATGCCCGGCCACATCTCGCGGCACCCGAGCCACACAGGCCGGCCTGTGTAGTTCACCCAGGGCTCGTCGCCGGATGCGCAGTCGCTTCCCCGGAAATCGGCTACGGGCGAGGCTGCGACCTGCGGTCAATTCATGGTGATCCCTGGTGATCTCATTCAGGCAAGGGCTTGCCGTGCCCGGCGACTGCGCTGCAACTCTCCGCACAGTGTAGGAATGCGGCCCAGAGCCGGGTACTTGTCAAGCAGCCTCTGCGCGCTCACCCGGAAAGTCTCGGGCACCGAGAAGGCGGTGGTCGAGTTGTGGAACAGCGGCACTTCAACGATAGACGCCAAGTCGTTCGGGTTGCCGCGACACCATGTCTGCAAGCACAGGTCGGTGGCCCATAGGTGCCAGCCGAATCGGCTGTCGATGCTCACCGCTGCATCGCGGTGCATGGCAATCGCGAATTCGTCGCTCGACATTGCCGCATCGGCGCCGGGATGCTGGAATAGGTGCGTGCGGTCAATCACCAGGCCGGCGTAGCGAACGCTGCCGTCCGCCGCGCCGGATGAGGCCAGCCCCGCGAAGCCGACCAGAGCGCGCGTACGCCCTGCTGCTTCCAGCGCCCCGAGTTCGCGCGCCAACGCGAAGCCGCTGCCGGTGGGGAAGTAGACGTCCTGGTGCACCAGCAGGCGCCAGGCGTGGTGCGCCTTCTGCGTGCCCACGGTATAGGCAGCAGCGGCGCTGTCGGCGCCCTGCACCGGGATGATTTCGGCGCCGATCTCCTTCAGGCCGGGCGAGCGGGCGATGTTCAACTCATACTGCCAGGGGCGGTTCACAGGCACGATCACACTGATCGGCACGCTCGGGCGCTGCCCGTGCAGCGCCTCCATCGTCCACTTGCGGCAGACGATGATCATCTGGTAGCAGCCGAGGTTGCGCGTAGCCGTCTCGGCCGGCACGCCGAGCAGCTGTGCCGCCTCGACGATCTTCGCGGCGAAGGGGGTCCGCGGCAACTCGACGCGGTGCTGGTCGCTCAGGTCCGGCAGCCAGCCGGCGTCGAGAAAGGTCTTGAACGCCGAGGCCGGCGAGTAGAAGCGCACGTGGGTCGCGTCGAGCAGGCCCATGCTGTCGTAGCTGATGTCGCCGGCCACCATGCGCTCGATCACCGAGAGATGCGCCATGTTGGGCAGGCAGCAGACGATCTGCGCGCCCGGTGTGGCGAGGTCGTAGAGCGATTCCAGCAGGCGGCCCGGCTCGCGCACATGCTCGAGCAGGTCACCGATGACGATGGTGTCGAAGCCGCCGTCGAGCTGCGTGAGGTCGGCGCGGTCAAGGTCGAACTGGACGACGCGATCGAGGTAGTGCGCGGCGGTGGCGGCAGCGTCGGCCGCCATCTCCACGCCCCACCAGGTCACGCCGGGATGCAGTTCCTTGAAGCGCCGGCCGAGCCGGCCGTTGGCGCAGCCGAGTTCCAGCACGCGCTTGGCGTCGGCCGGAATCGCATCCAGCAGCTTGAGATTGAGACCGTCGTAGTAGTCGCTCATCGCGCGCCCCTTCAGCCGTTGACGGCCATCGGCTCGCGCAGCGGCAGCACCTTGCTGTTGGGCGGCACCGCGAGCTCGAAGGGGTCGTCAGGCAGACGCACCTCGGGCTGCATCGCCTGGGCATGCATGCGCTCGGCCGGCGTGGTCTCGATCTTGCGCAGCGTCAGCCGCATGAAGGCAGCCCGGCCCTGTTCACAGGGCCGCGCGCGCTCGTCCAGATACGTGCTCTGCGCGATCTCGAAGCGGTGCTCGTACCAGCCGAGATACCAGAACCAGTCGGTGTAGTAGGTCCAGCTGTTCTCGTTGAACGCGCGCACGTGGGTCGGATCCTGCCAGGCGGCGCGGGCGTGCTCGTAGGGCACCTCGATCCGGAACTCGCCGCCCGGCGCCAGCAGCACCAGGCAGTTGCCCATCAGCGCGACGAGATCGCGCACGTGTTCGAGCACGTTGTTGGCGTTGATGAGCTTGACGCTGCCTTCTTCCAGCAGCAGTTCGCCCTGCGTCGTGGTGCTCGCCTGCAGCGGCAGCGCCAGCGGTTCGGCGAGGTTCAGCAGCAGGTCGGGTTGGGTGCGCGCCACGATGTCGAGGTTAAGCCAACCGGGCTGGTAGTCCTTGCCCGAGCCGAGGTTGATCAGCGTCGGCCGCCAGGGGCCGGTATCGATCTGCTTCGCACGTTCGCCAGCGTAGCCTTGCGCGAATCCGAGCACGTCGGCATAGGCCTCGAGGGGGTCGTGGGCGTGGAAGCGCTCCAGCGCACCGTACATCGCCTCATAGTAGGCCGGCGTGCCGAAGTCCTCGCTGAAGAACTGCTCCAGGTCCTCCCCCTGCAGCCACAGCACGCTGTCCTCGAAGGCCTCGTGCGGCAAGGTCTTCGGCGTGCGCTCGGAAATCACCGGCGTGCCCAGCGACAGGCAATGCGACACGCGCGCCTGCTCGAAGCGGCAGCTCTCGTAGTAGTGGGCGTTGATCACTGCCTTGGCCTGCAGGATGTAGGCGTCGCGCTCAGCGCTGTAGAGCGGGCCGTCGAACATCGCGACGGTCCGTCCGCAGGCCTCGATGCGATTAATCCAGGCCCTGCGGCGCTCGTTCAAACTCCCAATGAAGAGCAGGTCGATCGGGCGGTCCTCCAGAGGGATGGAGTTCGCCGGGCTGAGATAGGGTGCGTGCAGGATCGGCGCAATCGGTACATCGGCCGGATCGGCAGCGTAGAAGGCCGCATTGCCGGGGTCGTAGTCGACTACCGCCGAGCGGCGCAGCAGATCGATGAAGCTCGGATGCATCTGTCGCCCGCCTTCGCCGATCTGCTCCAGGTTGACGAACACGCACGCGTGGCGCCCGGCCGTCACAGGACTGAAACCGTCGTGCGCGCCGAACACGAAGTTGATTGCACCGTGGCGAAGCCGGTTCTTCGCGATCGTGACATGGACACCGAGACGGCGGAACATCCAGCGGTAGTAGCGTGCTTGGTCGAGCAGACCGAGCCAGTGGGGCGACCCCAACGGCTGGACGATGCACAGATGGACGTCGGCATGGATGCTCATGGATGGTGGTCTCTACGGAGGCGGGTGCGAGCGACCCTTTCGGCGCCCGATGGGGTGAAGGTCACGTCGGCGCAGGAGGCCACGACAGCTGTCAGACAAGGCCATCAAGTCAACGCATTCGAGTGCCAGGGTGCCGCCCGCCAAACGTCCTCGCTCGATCTTGGAGGGGATCGCAACGGCATTAGGGTCGTCCCAAAAGCGCGCGCTGTCTTCATGAGCAGCCCAGCGCCGGCAGATGCCGGGGCGGCAAGCCGGCCTCATGGCATTCCCACATGCGCCGGTACAGTGCCTCCAGGTCGTGCGCAAAACGCCGGCTGTCGAACAGGGGCGCATCGCCACGCGCACGACCGAGGTGCGCGCGCAGTTCTGCGCGCCGCGCGGCGTGCCGCGCCAGCCGCAGCACGCGCTGCACATAGCCCTCGTCACCCTCAGCCACCCAGTCGCCCAGCCCCACTGCCCGCAGCAGGCTCGCGCCCACGCGCGACGCAAAGGTGTCGCCGCAGCGCGTGACCACCGGCAGCCCGGCCCACAGCGCATCGCTGATGGTCGTGTGCCCGTTGCACGGAAAGGTGTCGACGAAGATGTCGGCCAGCGCGGCGCGCGCCAGGTGCTCGTCGGACTTCACCTGCGGCGCGAACACCAGCCGCGCCGCATCGACGCCGCGCGCGGCCAGTTCCCGCCTAAGGTTGGCCTGGGCGGTGTCGCTGCCCGCCAGCTGCCACAGCACCGCCTGCGGCAGCTCGCGCAGCAGGCGTGCCCACAGGTCGAACCACTCGGGCACGATCTTGTAGACCTGGTTGAAGCTGGCCAGCACCAGCGCATCCTCGGGCAGCCCCCAGTCGGCACGGCAGCCCGCCGCGGCGGCGATCGGGCGGCGCCGGTCGTTCGGCTGGTAACACACCGGCAGCTGGGCGATCTTCTCGCTGTAGTGCGCCGCGTGCGCCAGCGGCGTGACCGTCGGGTCGCCGATGACGTAGTCGATCCACTGCGCGCCGGTCGTGCCCGGGAAGCCCAGCCAGCTGGCCTGCACCGGCGCCGGCCGCCATGCCAGCGCGCCCAGGCGCGTGTGGCCGGTGTAACCCTTCAGGTCCACCAGGATGTCGATGCCTTGCTCGCGGATCGCCTGCGCCGTCTGCGCCAGCGAACATTCGCGCACGTCGACGAAGCGCTCGCACGCGGCCGTCATGCGCGACCGCAGCGGCGAGCCGTCGTCGATGCCGTGCGAGAACAGCGTGACCTCGAACTCGGCCGTATCGCGCTGCTCCAGCACCTCGACCATCAGCATGCTGGTGGCGTGGTGATGGAAATCCGACGACAGGTAGCCGATGCGCAGCTTGCCGCCCGGCCGCCGTGCGGGCGCCGGCATCGGCGTGGCGCCCGCGGCGGCAAAGCGCGAACTGGCGCGGGCGGCCATCAGCATGTGTTGCGGCGTATGCGGCAGGCCCACCAGCACGAAGGGCGCGGTGAATTCCGCCAGCCCCGCCGCATCGGCGCGCTCGATGGCCTGCAGCAGCTGCTGCATGTTGCTCTGCAACGCGCCCCAGCGCGCGGCGTACTGCTGGTCGTGGGCGACGAAAGCATGGCCGACGATGCTCTGCGGCGCGAGCGCCACCACGGTGAGGAAACATTCGGCCGCCTCGGCGTACAGGCCCGCCCCGCGCAGCGCATAACCCAGCGTCAGGTAGATGTCGCTGTTGGCGGGGGCCAGCGCCGCGGCGCGCAGCAGGCTGCGGCTGGCGTCGCCGTGCTGGCCGAGCGCGAGTTCGGCCTCGCCGCGATACAGGTGATAAGTGACGTTGGATTCGCGCGCCTGCGCCGCGCACAGATCGAAGGCCTGCAGCGCCTCGCGCGCACGGTTGAGCTTGAGCAGGCCCAGGCCCGCCTGCAGCGCAGCGCCTACATCGTCGGGGTCGAGTGCCGCCGCGTGGCGCGCCGCATCGATGCTGCCCTGCAGGTCGCCGATGTGGTAGCGCGCGGTGGCCAGGGCCGCCCAGGCCGGAGCCAGCCGCGCCTGCACGCCCACCGTCTTCTCCAGATCGGCCGCCGCCTCCCGCCAGCGGCCGTGCTGCAGATGCCCTCTTGCGCGCTGCAGCCACTTGCGCGGTTCGCTGTCTCGACCTTGTGTGTGCATCCTCATGCGCTGTACTCGATGGCTCGAATGACCAGGTGCGGCCCCGGAGGACCACTGTAGGCCGGTGCCCTTGAACGCGGCACGCCGAAGTGCCGCGCGATGCGGGCCCAATTCCGGCGGGTCAGGCGCTGTCGAGCATCGACATCAGGCTCAGGTTGTGCCGCGGCGCCACGCTGCCTCGGCCTGCCACCGCATGGGCCAGGCCCGGCCGCTCGCCGATGCGCAAGGCCTGCTCCCAGCAGCTGCGCGCGTTCGCCAGTGCGGCGGGCGCCTGCGCGGGGTCGCGCACGGCGAGGTCGAGCCAGACATTGCCGAGCACGAAGTGCAGGTCCGGATAGTCACCCAGCCTCGGGCACTGTTCGGCGCCCAGCGCGAGCGCCTCGTCGAGCCGTCCGCCCTGCTGCAGCACATAGATGCGGCGCAGCACCAGGTCCGGCCACCAGGCGGGACGGCTGCAGTCCTGCAGCAACTCGGCCGCACGGGTGAAGGCGCACTGCGCTTCGGCATGGTCCTCGTACACGGCACAGTCCTTGCCGAGCTGATACCAGAAATAGGCATCGGCCGGGTGTTCTTCGACAGCGCGGCGCAGCAAGGCCCGGTTGCGGCCCCGCTTGGCGGCCAGCGCCGGGGCGCTGTAACCGTCGTGTCCCACCTGCAGCGGCACGTCGCGCAGCGGCAGCCGGTGCACCGGCTGCTCATGCACACGACCTGCATAGCGCAGTGCGCCGGGCAGCAGCCGGCTGAGCCGCTCAGTGGACATCACGCGCGCATTGGCGTCGAGGTTGTGCAATGCGACACGGCCGACGAATCCGTCATCGACGCTGCCGGCGCGCAGGCCGCGCAGCCAGTCGCCGCCTGCCATCAGCCATTCGTCGGCGTCGAGCACCAGATGCCAGTCGGCCGCGGCAGCCTGCAGGCAGGCGTTGCGCGCTGCGGAAAAGTCGTCCGCCCAAGGCACGTGGATCAACCGTGCGCCGTGCGCGCGGGCGATGGCTGGGGTGCCGTCGCGCGAGCCGGTATCGGCGACCACCGCCTCATCGACCAGGCTGGCCACGCTGTCGAGCAGCCGCGCGATGCGCGGCGCTTCGTCGCGGGCGATGACGCAAAGACAGATCCGGGACATGGCGGCTGGCGATTGGATCCCACTTCCACCCTCGCCATGCAGTCGAATTGGCGTCGCAAAGCGCCTCACTTCGGCGCACCACGCGGCGCCCATCCGGCCGCGGCCTAAAGTTTTGCGGGCCGCTGGTCGAAATGCAGCCAAGTCCCAACCGCCACCGGCGCTGGGACGAGATCCCGGCGCACGGCGCCGCCTTGTCCCCGCTCAGGAGTCCTCTCATGCCCCAGACCATCAACACCAACATCGTTTCGCTGAATGCGCAACGCAACCTCACCGCTTCGCAGTCGTCGCTGGCGACCTCGATGCAGCGCCTGTCCTCGGGACTGCGCGTCAACAGCGCCAAGGACGACGCTGCCGGCCTGGCCATCGCCGAACGCATGAACGCCCAGGTGCGCGGCATGAACGTCGCCATCCGCAACAGCAACGACGCCATTTCGCTGTCGCAGACCGCCGAAGGCGCGATCGGCAAGGTGGGGGACATGCTGCAGCGCATGCGCGAGCTGGCGGTTCAGTCGGCCAACGCCACCAACGGCACCGACGACCGCGTCAGCCTGGACCAGGAGTACCAAGCGCTGGCCGATGAAATCGACCGCACGTTGAAGACTACCAAGTTCAACGGTCTGTCGATCCTCGCCGACAACGCTGGCACTCAGGTGTTCCAGGTCGGCGCGAATTCCGGCGACACGATCACAGTGACGACCACCCGCCTGGACACGAGTGCCGGAATCCAATCGGTGACCGACAGCAGCAGCGCGATCAGCACGGTGGCGAGCGCATCGGCTGCGCTCGGGAACATCGACACCGCACTCGCGCTGGTCAACAGCGAACGTGCGAAGTACGGTGCCACGCAGAGCCGCTTCGAAGCGGTCATCGGCAACCTGCAGATCGCGGTGGAGAACCAGTCGGCAGCACGCTCGCGCATCATGGACGCCGACTTCGCCTCCGAAACAGCCAACCTGAGCCGCGCGCAGATCCTGCAGCAGGCCGGCAGCGCGATGGTGGCGCAGGCCAACCAGCTGCCGAGTCAGGTGCTCGCGCTGCTGCGCTGAACGCCCTTGCCCCTAGCCGCCAGCCGCCCTTCGGGGCGGCTTTTCGTTGCGCCGGCACGGCGTGGATTGGCATGCCAATGCCGGTCTTTTCGGCGCTAAAGGAACACATCTGCTGTCGAAAATGCGCAGCACGCAGGCCGCATGTCGTCGGGCCCGCAGCACCCGGCCCGGTGGCCGCCAAGGCGACCGTTCCACTAGGAGTGTTCCGTCATGCCGCAAACGATCAACACCAACATCGCGTCGCTGAATGCGCAGCGCAACCTGAACACCTCGCAGACTTCGCTGGCCACCTCGATGCAGCGTCTGTCCTCGGGCCTGCGCGTCAACAGCGCCAAGGACGACGCCGCCGGCCTGGCCATCGCCGAGCGCATGAACGCCCAGGTGCGCGGCATGAACGTCGCCATCCGCAACAGCAACGACGCCAT
>OEIU01000598.1_pt1 | contig 31778 bp, 30 predicted proteins | sample 1539221 | NCBI WGS metagenome assembly OEIU01 (sample SAMN03792071, study PRJEB22550) | activated sludge metagenome | feature: wastewater treatment plant; material: activated sludge; isolation source: Wastewater treatment plant of a petroleum refinery complex | place: Argentina: Zarate | collected...
TGAGCATGTCTCCGATTATTTGGACGTCTTCGTTGATCTCGATCATGTACGCCGCTGTCGTCGAATGGTCGCGCCGGAGGCCGACATAGGAACCGACGAAAGAATGAAAGTTCTCAAAGATCTCGATAACCATCTGATCTGACGAAGTTGTTGTGAACGAAGCCGCGGTGCTTAAATCCCTTGCCGTGATGGGGGAATAGTTAAATTCCGCAGTTGACTCGCGTGCCGCTCACAATCAAGCGACCGATTCGGTCAGCGTCGTTGACGCGAACGCAGGTTGCAACTGCGGCGGTCCTGTCAATTGTGAATTCCCCCTGACGACGCTGACTCGACGATTGTCGATACAGACGCGACAGCGGTGTGCGCACTGTGAAGGCCAATCTTGGGGACGATCGATGCATGATGGTGGGGTTCCGCGGGCGGACGAATTGGCGGATCTGGTCGCCGCGATCATCAGTTCGGCCGAACGGCGCGGCGATATTGCGGCCATGATGATCGCCGATGGGGAGCCCGAACTGCCGCAGTTCATTCTGCGGCCAGAAATCAGCGAGTTTGTGAAGACATTTGTCGAGATGACGATCGGCGATGGTGTAGATGCGCAGGAGATAGCGACCGGCATCGCCGAACTGCATCGCGCTATGACGGATCGGGCGACCCGCTTGCAGTGCGCTGACAGAGCTGGCGCTGGCAGTCGATGAAGAAATCGGCCCCCTGCACGACTCAGAGAACGATATAGCTCGCTGAGTCGGACGATGCTGGAAGGGGAGGGGGCTTGCGCCCCCTCCGTCGGTCACTTGGCCTTGCGCGCCTTGCCGCGGGTCGGTTCGTCGGGCGCTTCCTTCGCCTTCAGGTCGGCCTTGGCGACCTCGCGGCGGATCGTCTCGACCGCGAAGGTGTATCCGTAGACCGTTTCGCCGTTCCTCTCGTATTTCGACTGCGAGGGGGTCGAGCGGACCGAGACGAGGTCGCCGGGCTGCAGATTGTCGCGCACCCATTCCAGAACCTTCTCCTGGCGGCCGAAGATCGTGTGCTCGATCCAGTTCGCCTTGTTCACCCATTCGCCATTCTTGTTGTAGCTGGCGTCCGAGGCCACCGAGACGATCAGGTTCGGACCGACTTCCTTGACGCTGCCGACGCGGCCGATCTGGGTCATTTCGCAGAGCTGGGTCATTTGTTCTCTCCATCAGTTTGAGGCATCGCTGCGTTGCGATGGCGGTCGAAATGCGCCGGTAAGCGCCGGCGGGCAGGGGCGCGCGGCACGCGCGGGACCGCAGCCACGCGCAGCCGCAGGAAGCGCAGCGACCGAGGCGAGCATGGCGAGGACCCACCCCTTGCCCGACGAAGCGGCGGCGCTAGACCAAAGCCATCTTGCAACGCGCAGATGCGCCAACGGTAGAGAGGGAAATTCAGGCGCCGCAGACACACCAGCCGCTGCCGTTCAGTGTGCGAGGAATCGTCGAACCAGATCCCTGTCGGAAGCCAGGAGGTGACAGGCACCTAATGGCAAATTCGAATTGACGGGCAATCAGATAAACGGACCTGCAGCCGCGGGAAATTCCCGATGCGTCGAGCCATCAGCATCTTCAGGCGATTTACTCGCCGTCCATCAATACCGCCAGATCGCCGGGAACGTCGCCGTAGTGGCCGAGGATGATCGCGTCCGCGAATTCTCCGATCGCGGGATCGCCAGTACGGCTGAAGGCGATAGCTCCAGCCTTTTTGCCCAACATCGCCTGAGCTCGCCGCTGCGCTGAGCTCGCGCTCGGGGCTTCGACGCCCTCCTCCGCGACGAGTTCACCGTCCTCGTCCCGAACGAACGGCAGGACCACGAAGCATGTTACGTCCGCCATTGTCGGCTCCCTTTGCGACAATCCGCAGCTTCGCCGGCAGCATGTCCGGCCGCGGTCGATCCGGCCTCTCCAGATCCTTGAACCTCGCCCGGTATCCCGGTCGGATCGGATGGCGCTGTCGACCCCGGTATTTGCGGTCTCCGGCCAGCAGCTCGAGCAATTCCTTCAGCGTGCAGTTGGCGCCGTACTTGTCGGCGAACGCCGCAGCTCGGGGGAGCGCAAATACTATCTCGCCAATCTGTCGGCCGACGCCGATCTCAAAACGCCTGCCGCGACGATCAAGGCCCGTTGGGTTTGTGAGCAGGCGCATCAGCAGCCCAAGGAAGAACTCGGCCGCGATCACTTCGAAGGTCGCTCATGGTATGGCCTGCATCGACATGCGCTGATGACTATGTTCGCATACGCCTACCTGCAAAGCCGTCGCCTCGCCGAAGCGAGGGGGGGGAAAAGAACCCCGAACGGCCCGCCGCAACCAAGCCTGCCGGCGATTCGCCGCGCCGTCATCGCCATCTTCGCTCGCGCGTCGCCCTACAGATGCCCGCACTGCAAAGGCGCTCTACCCAAAGCGATCGAATAAATCTGCCAAAGTAGTGTTAGCTTAACCGCCCGTCCAAGAGACCCGCAGCAGGTCCGCGCGACCCGCCGTTCGCACTGTGCGTTTCTTCGACAATGACCGCCCCGGTCGGCGTCAGAGCCACCATGAAAGCCGACGACGTTTCGCCGGCCACAACCAGAGTGCACCAACCCTGCTTTACGCACCGTCCGACCGGGCCATTGACGACGACGCGAGGACCGGATGCCAAGGAACGAAGAAACAATAATTCTTCGGGGCGAGGCCCGCGCTTCGATCCTTTACGTTGGTACAGCATTCCGCAACTCCGATGAACCCTATCCCAACACGCTTTCTTAGACAGCGGAAGCGCGCCGCGGTCAGTTTCGGTTCGAATGTGTTCAACCGGCCAAGCGCGCATCTATGTCGCCCTGATGTGAAACAATGTCAACACCGGTTGATTTGTATCGTTGGCGTATCCAGCTCAGCAGATTCGAAAGGCCCGCCTGCGTTGCAGATGCTGCTCGTTCCGACGGGTAGATTCACGCCTGCCGCACGTCCTTCGACAGAATGTCCACCACAACCACAACGTCCGTGCCGCGCATCCGCGCGGAAACTCTCCTCAGGCAGACGGATGGTCACGAGATCGACCGATATGGCGATGTGTTCGCGCGCCAAGTGGTCGGATTTCTCAGCGTTCCGTGCAAATTGACGAAGGCCGCGAGCGCGCCGGGCTTCGGAAGGTCGATCGAGCGCACGATAAAATAGTCGTGCAAGCCAAGCCCGAGCGACTGATAGGCTCGATCCGACCGTGCCGTGCAATCGGAGAAGGGCGGGTTGCCGATCGCGAGGTCGAAATTCGCGGGGCGTTCCGTGCGCGCGAGGCTGGAGCAGTCGGGCGACTCGCGCGCGGTGACGCGCATATGATCTTTCGTGGAGCCGGACTGTCGCGATCGCTTGTCGGCGGTTTGAGTCCGCCTCTGCGACGGCGGAATTCTCCACTACGCGTCGCGCCGGGAGCCGCCTGATTTCGTCCGACCCTCATGTTCGGCGGATTCGGCGACCGTCGAAGACGATTCGGGCTCGGGCGAGCAATTGTCGCCGGCGCCTTGCAGGCACGTATCGAGAATTTTGGCGACGATGTCGCGGCTATCGATCTTCGAACGGTTCTGCAGCGGCTCGATTTGGAGCATGTCGCGCAGAATGCCGACCCCGATGAGGCACGCGGTAAACAAGGCCGCCCGCTGCGCCGCGCGCCGGCCGCGAAGTTTCAGGGCCAGAGGTTCAACGAAATTCTGCAGCGCAAAAGATCGTAAAATGCTTTTCGCCTCGCTGCTCGAAAGCGACCGGACGAACAGCTGCAAAGCGTCGATCTGGTCGGCAGAGCGAACGGATTTGGTCTCGAAGAGGTCTTGAGCGAAGAGGGCGCCGAGCTGACAGGTCTGCGCATCCAAAAGGCGATTGGCGGAGGCTGCGGCCGAAAACACTTCGAGAAACAGATTCTTCTTTGACCCAAAAGTCCGATGAACCAGCGCGACGTCGACGCCGACGTCGGCCGCAATGTCGCGCAAGCCGACTTCATCATAAGACGCCTCGGCGAAACGCTTCAGCGCGGCGTGCTGGATACGCTGTCGCGTGATCTCCCCGGACCGCTTGGCCGGCGGCAGCCTTGTTTTCCGCGCGCTCTGCTTGCCTTGATTCGCCATCGTGGGACCCTACCGCCTAGCCCAGTGTCCGGCAATTTCGGCATGCCGCCAATGCGTATCGAACAGAGGCGCGTCGCAGCCAGCCGCCCTGCGAGTGCCGCGGCCTCATGGCGCAAACCGGCGCCTGCGGCGCAGCCGAAATCGGCCTGCGGCGGACTTGGTGTGTGACTATTTCGCAACAGCCCGGCCGCCCTCGTCGATGCGGCATGTCAACAATTGTTGACATTCGACGTTCGCGGTGTTCGTAATTGCACCGAACCGCATTGAAAGGGGATACCGTGACGAAGAAGAAGATTGTGACAGCTGCGCTCGCGGCAGGACTTATCGCGCTTGGCGCGTCGGGGGCGAATGCTGCGGATTTGCCGAGCCGCAAGCCGGTGGAGGCATATGTTCCTCCGCCGGCCTTCACCTGGACGGGCGTTTACGTCGGCGTGAATCTGGGCGGCGGCTTTACGTCATCGAACGGCCTGACCGGCGCCAGCAACTGGTTCTCAGGCGGAAACGGGCAGACTGGCGGAATCGTCGGCGGCGCCCAGATCGGTGTCAATTATCAGATCGCGCCCCAATTTGTGATCGGCGCCGAGACGGACTTCCAGGGAACCAGCATCGGTTCGCAGAACAACGGATGGTTCAACGCCAGCTCCAAACTGCCATGGTTTGGAACAGTGCGCGGTCGAGTTGGCCTGGCGTTGGCGGATTCTCGCCTGCTTGTGTATGGAACCGGCGGCTTGGCCTATGGGCAAGTCAAGAATGACTGGCTCGGGTCGAGCGGTACGCGGACCGGCTGGACGGCGGGTGGTGGCGCCGAATACGCGTTCTCGCCAAACTGGTCGGTGAAGGCTGAGTACCTGTACACAGCGCTTTCGGCCAACAACGGAAACAACTGGAACTACTTGCTGACGTCCAACTCGCGGGCCAAGTTTCACACGATCCGCGTCGGCGTGAACTATCGGTTCAACTTCCCGTCGTCTGGCGCAGTCGTCGCCCGTTACTAATAGCCGTGACGCAACCTTTCCCTGGCTCGGCGCACGCTGAGCCAGGGGAATATCGCGGCATAGGCGGTGGGCTCGCGTTGATCGCTGATTTACTTCTACAGAGCGTCGGCTCGATCCGTCGCGTAACAGCCATGCATCACCTGTTTTGGATGTCTCTTGGCCTCGTTTTTGCCGTCGCGGCCATGGCCGTCTTTCGCGGGGCCGTCAAAAGAAACGAGCCGGCGTCCCGGGCGCCGACCAAGACCTCGAAAAGAATCGCGCGTGGGGAGTCTGGACGTTTGGGCGGACCGTAGTGGTTTTCCGCCCCCTTTCTCGTATGACGTTGTATAGCTGTCGGGGTCGGACGGGATCGGATGGCGCTGTCGACCCCTGTATTGCGGTCACCGGCCAGCAGTTCGAGCAATTTCAACGTGCAATTGGCGCCGAATTTGTCGGCGAGCCGCACCAATCGATAGCGCCCCTTCGACCGTACAAAGTGCAATCGAGACGGGCGACGACATAGGGATAGGTCGCCAGCGTGTCCGACATGACGGGAGCTAGAGCAGGTGTCCGATCAAACCGCTATAGTCAGAAGATGTTTACAGCATAATGTTCCTCAGTATGGTGATGCACATGCATCTCGATCTTACACTTGTAGGCCACTCCGGTCAGAGGATAGCCGCCAGCGCCGAAGGACCTGAACAGGGTATGCCGGTTTTGCTTGCACACGGTGGCGGTCAGACGCGTTGGGCCTGGAAGAAAGTTTCCAGTCACCTTGCGGAGAAAGGGTTCAGGGCCATCGCGCTCGACCTGCGCGGTCACGGCGAAAGCGCCTGGGCCGCTGACGGAGCCTATGACATCGTCGACTTCGCTGGCGATATGGTCGCGATTGCGGGGGGTCTGCACCTCAAGCCTGCGCTGATCGGCGCTTCGCTGGGTGGTCTCGCCGGCATCATGGCGGAAGGTAAACTTGCGCCAGACAGCTTCGCATCGCTCACCTTGGTTGACGTGACCCCGCAAATGGAAGCTGGCGGCGTGGCGCGGGTGATAGGCTTCATGGCGGCCCATGCGCGCGACGGCTTCGCCTCTCCCGACGAAGCCGCCAGAGTGATTTCCGCGTACCTTCCTCACCGCCCGAGCCGGGGCGCCTCTTCTGGCCTGTCGCGTTACCTGCGACAGAAGACGGACGGTCGCTATTACTGGCACTGGGATCCGGCATTTGTGGATGGCGTAATGCGTCGCCGTAGGCAATCAGGCGAGTCCAGCGATTTTGGTCGTCTCGAATTCAGCGAAGCGGCGCGGAGGCTCAATCTTCCAGTACATCTTGTCCGGGGCGGCTCGAGCGATCTCGTTTCACCCGAGGCGGTGGCCCATTTTCGCGAATTGGTTCCCCATGCCGAGTTTAGCGATATCGCCGAGGCGACCCATATGGTCGTTGGTGATCAGAACGATGTCTTCGGCGAGGCCATTGTCGATTTTCTGATCCGCACCCACGAGCCGAGGATGGCGCAATGAACGACATGACTTCTCCTCCCTCACTGGATGCATTGCGTCAGATGCTACTGGTCGCCCCGTTCCATCGCTGGCTCGGGCTGGATATCGTGGATCGGAGCGCAGACGAACTGATTCTGGAAATGCCATGGCGGGAGGAGATCGTCTCCAATCCGAAGATCGGATCGGCGCACGGCGGCATCCTCTCCGCGCTGATCGATCTCACCGGGCTGTATACGATCAATGCTCTCGGCGGGTCTGCACGCGCAACCGTCGACCTGCGCGTTGATTTTCACCGGCCTGCAACGTCGGGACCACTCCGCGCGATCGGCCGAGTTATCAAAATCGGCCAGCAGTTGAGCGTTGCCGAGACCCGGATTGAGGATTCAGGCGCGCGCTTGCTCGCCAGTGGCAGAGGAGCCTATGTTGGCGGATAGTCGGGATCCGCTGGCCGCAACGGCGATTCTTGCGTTGGTTGCGTGTTCCGGTTCCCGGCGCGAGCATCAGCCCGGTCATGCAAACCGCTGGAACCATCGCGGCCTCGCAACCCCTTGCCAGACGTTGGCGCGCTTCATGGGCTCGCGACACGCGGTGGAGAGCAATCCGTAATTGACAAGGCCGATCAACAGCGCAAATCGAATGCATCTCACAAATGCATGCAGTGCGCGGACGAATTGGCGAGGGATTCCACCCAAGCTCGGCGTACGCCTCAAGATGACTTTTCCCGCGGCCAGGCGCGATTTGTCGGGAGCGATCGGGCCTGTGAATCCGGTCGATGTGTTCGGACGTGCGCCGGTCGTCGACCGGAGCAGCCGTCGCCATGTCGTCAATGCGAGCTTCGAAGTCGTAGTCGACAGTTCGATTACATATGCAGGCCCTTTGGAATGACGCCTATATGAGCGACGCTACACATTTGGACTCCCGACCTCATTGGCGGCGGGTTTTGAGGCCGCTTGGAGCGTTGTTGGCCAGCATGGCTCTCGCCGGTTGTGACGTACGCGACAGCGTGCCTGTTCGATCGCGGACGCTGGTGCGAGTGACGACTGCGCGTATGCAAGCTCGCCAGATATCGGCGACTCTTACGGGTGAAGTGCGGGCGAGGGTGCAATCCGACCAATCGTTCCGGATCAGCGGACGTGTAATCGAACGCCTCGTCGATGTCGGCGCGCACGTGAACGCAGGCGATCTCCTCGCGCGGCTCGACCCGGCCGAGCAGCAGGCCGATCTCGATGCGGCCAACGCGACGGTCGTCGCGGCCCGATTACAGCTGCGCGTGGCGACGTCTACCCTCGACCGGCAGAAGACTTTGCTGGTGAACGGCTTCACGACGCGCGCCGCATTCGACCAGGCGCAGGCTGCGGTCGATGTGGCCGCCGCTTCGCTCGATTCTGCGATCGCGCAGCTCGGCACAGCTAGAGACACGCTGACCTATACCGAGTTGCGCTCCAGCGCCGCAGGTATCATCACGGCCCGCACCCTTGAAATCGGTCAGATTTCTCAAGCGGCGAGCCCGGCCTTCACACTGGCGCAGGACGGTGCGCGCGACGCGGTTTTCGATGTCTACGAATCGTTTCTGTTCGGTGTTCCCGACGACCGTTCGATCGATTTGACGCTCGTGTCGGACCCATCTGTCACGGCGCACGGACGCATTCACGAGGTATCGCCCACGATCGACCCGAAGACCGCGACGACGCGCGTCAAGGTCGCGATCGACAATCCGCCGACTGGGATGACCCTCGGCGCCGCGGTCGCCGGAACCGCGCACTGGCGATCGCCAGATCGCATCGTCCTGCCCTGGAGCGCATTGACCGCACTGCGCGGGCGCCCCGCAGTATGGCTGGTCGACCCGGCGGCCAAGATCGTCACCCTGCGGGAGATCGGCGTCGACGTCTACGAGAGCGGCGTGATCGTTGTCGCTTCCGGCCTGCAAACGGGCGAGAAGATCGTGATCGACGGCGGCAAACTGCTGAGCCCCGGGCAGTCCGTGACCTACAACGGAGACGAGGCGCCATGACCAAACAGCGCATTTGCGCCGCGGTCGCCGTCGTCCTGTCCTTCGACGTCGCTAGCTGCAATCAGAACAAGACCGAGCCCGCGCCAATTCGGCCGGTGCTGACGATGGCGCTCTCACGCGATCCCGCGACAGCGGGGGGAATCGTCGGGTCCGTACAGCCTCAGGTCAAAACCGACCTGAGTTTCCGGACCGTCGGCCGCCTGATCGCGCGACCGAGCAATGTCGGCGACCCCGTAGGACGCGGCGACGTCGTCGCGGCAATCGATTCCGTAAGACTGGAAATGGCGATACGCGCAGCGGCGGCGGACGTGGCGAGCAGCCAGGCGGAACTCACGAACAAGGCGGCCGCGGAAAACCGCCAGCGCACGCTGGTCGCAAGCAGCGCCGCAACCCAGTCCACCCTCGAGACGGCCGAGCAGGCCAAAGCCGCCGCGCAAGCCTCGCTCGCGCGTGCGCAGGCGAATATGGCGAAAGCGCGAGAACAACTGGGTTACGCGCAGCTCAGGGCCGAGTTCGACGGCGTCGTTACGGCTGTCGGCGCGGAGGTCGGGCAGACGGTATCGCCGGGGCAGATCGTCGTGACGATAGCCCGCCCGGACATTCGAGAGGCCGTGATCGACGTGAGCGAGGAGATCGCCTCTAGCCTGCAGACGGGGGCGCCGCTCGGGGCAAGCCTGCAACTCGATCCATCCATTCGCGCCGAAGGAAAGATCCGTGAGATCGCGCCGCAGGCCGATCCGCTGACCCGCATGCGCCGTGTGCGCATTACGCTCCTTGACCCGCCCGAGGCCTTTCGCCTCGGCTCGACCGTGGAGACGCGCATTGCCGAAGGCGGCTCGACCCTGCGGGCGCCGAATTCTGCAATTCTCGCCAAGGACGGCAAGACGTTCGGCTGGGTGGTGGATCCGGACTCCGAAACCGCGACGCCGCGCGAAGTCGTCGGCGTCGCCGACGCTCATGGCTTCCGCATCGTGTCTGGCGTCGACGCCGGCGCCCGCATCGTGACGGCGGGCGTCAATACGCTGGTCGAAGGACAGAAAGTCCGCATCGATAAGGACGACCGACCGTGAAGCCGTTCAATCTTTCGGACTGGGCGCTCGAGCATCGCTCGCTTGTCTGGTATTTCATGATCGCGTTCATGGCGGCGGGCGTCCTCGCGTATTTGCAACTCGGTCGCGAGGAGGACCCCCCCTTCACCATCAAGACGATGGTGATTCAGGCGCAATGGCCCGGAGCGTCCGCCGACGAGGTGACGCGTCAGGTCACCGAACGCATCGAGAAGAAGCTGGAGGAGCTGGAATCGCTCGACTATACGAAGAGCGTCACCGTTTCCGGGCAGACCACGGTGTTCGTCAACCTTCTCGCCACGACCAAGGCGCGCGACGTCGCGCCGACCTGGGCGCGCGTGCGCAACATGGTCGACGATATCAGGAGGGAATTTCCGCAAGGCGTCATCGGCCCGGCCTACAACGACAGGTTCGGCGACGTCTACGGCAACATCTACGCCTTCACCAGCGATGGCCTGACGCAGCGGCAGATGCGCGATCAAGTCGAGCACGTGCGGTCCAGGATATTGACCGTGCCGAACGCCGGGCGTGTTGATATCATTGGCGCGCAGGACGAGGTCATTTTCCTCGAATTTTCGACCCGGAAGATCGCGGCGCTCGGGCTGGACCGCCAGTCGATCCTCGCCTCGCTTCAGGCGCAGAACGCGATCACCCCATCGGGTGTTCTCCAGACCGGTCCCGAACGGATCAGCGTCCGCGTCGCGGGCCAGTTCACCTCGGAGGCGAGTCTGCAGGCAATCAATTTGCGAGTAAACGACCGCTTTTTCCCCTTGACGGACGTCGCCACGATTCGACGCGGCTACGCCGATCCGCCGAACGCGCTGTTTCGTTTCAACGGCAAATCGGCGATCGGGCTTGCGATCGGCATGAAGGCTGGCGCCAATCTGCTCGAATTCGGCGAAGCGTTGAAGAAGGAAATGGCCAGCGCCATAACCGACCTTCCCATTGGCGTCGACGTCCATCTCGTGTCTGACCAGCCTGCGATCGTCGACGAGGCAGTATCGGGATTTACGCGCGCCCTGTTCGAGGCGATCGCGATCGTGCTCGGCATCAGCTTCGTCAGCCTCGGGCTTCGCGCCGGTCTGGTCGTGGCGACGTCGATACCGCTCGTGCTCGCTATCACCTTTTTCGTGATGGCCAATTCCGGCATTTCGCTTCAGCGAATTTCGTTGGGCGCGCTCATTATCGCGCTCGGTCTCCTCGTCGACGACGCCATGATCGCCGTCGAGATGATGGTCGCGCGGCTCGAATTGGGAGACTCCCTCCGCAAGGCCGCGACGCAGGTCTACACCTCGACAGCCTTCCCCATGCTGACGGGAACGCTCGTCACAGTCGCCGGCTTCATTCCGATCGGACTCAACAACAGCGCCGCCGGCGAGTTCACCTTCACGCTCTTCGTCGTGATCGCCGTCTCGCTCATCGTGTCATGGATCGTCGCCGTTCTGTTCACACCCCTGCTCGGCGTCGCTTTCCTACCTGCGACTATGAAAAAGCATCACGAGGGCAGGGGGCGGCTCGGGCGTATCTTCGTGAGCGGGCTCGAACTGTCCATGCGCTGGCGCTGGACGACGATTGCGATAACGCTTGCGGCCTTTGGATTGTCCCTGTTCGGCATGCGCTTCGTGCAGCAACAGTTCTTCCCGTTGTCGGATCGCCTCGAACTGATCGTCGACTGGAACCTGCCGCAAAACAGTTCGATCGCCGAGACGAGCGGCCAGATGGCGCAGTTCGAGCGCGAGGCGCTCGATGGGAAAGGCGGGATCGAACGTTGGTCGACCTATGTCGGACAGGGGGCGCCCCGCTTTGTGCTCACCTTCGACGTGCAGCCGGCCGACCTGACCTTTGGACAAATCGTGATCGTGACCAGCAGCATCGAGGCGCGCGACCGAATTCAGGGCGAATTGCAGGCCTATCTGAAGAAGACGTTCCCAGGAACGGACGCACATGTGAAACTGCTCGACATCGGTCCTCCGGTCGGCCGTCCCGTCCAGTATCGCGTCAGCGGTCCGGACATATCGAGAGTTCGCGAATATGCGCAGCAACTCTCGGGCGTGTTGCGCACCAACGCACATCTCGGCGATGTGGTGTTCGACTGGATGGAGCCAGCGCGTGTCGTCCGGGTCGATGTTCTGCAGGACAAGGCGCGGCAGCTGGGCGTCACGTCGCAAGATATCGCCGCGTCGCTCAACAGCGTTCTGAACGGTGTGTCGATTACCGCGATTCGTGACGACATCTATCTCGTCAACACATTTGCGCGCGCCACGACCGGTGAGCGCGAGTCGATCGAGACGTTGCGCGATCTGCAACTCACGGGCGCCAACGGTCAGGCGGTTCCGCTCGCGTCCGTCGCGGTCCTGCGCTACGACATCGAACAGCCGACGATCTGGCGGAGAGCACGATTGCCCACCATCACGTTGAAGGCGGCCATTCTCGACAAGGCGCAAGCCGCGACGGTGGTGAAGGAGCTGGACGTCCAGGTTCAAGCCTTCAGGTCGAAATTACCGCCGCGCTACAAGGTGGCGGTCGGCGGCAGCGTCGAAGAAAGCGCCAGGAGTCAAGCGCCGATCGCGGCGGTCGTTCCATTGATGCTGTTCGTCATGGCGACGATCTTGATGCTGCAGTTACAGAGCTTTCAGCGGCTGTTCCTGGTGTTCGCCGTTGCTCCACTGGCTTTGATCGGCGTCGTCGCGGCATTGCTGCCCAGCCGCGCTCCGCTCGGCTTCGTCGCGATCCTCGGAGTTCTCGCCCTGATCGGGATCCTTATCCGGAATTCTGTGATCCTGATCGTCCAGATCGAAACCCTGCGCGATGAGGGACGCGCCGCATGGGGCGCGGTCGTGGAAGCGACGGAGCAGCGTATGAGGCCGATCTTGCTGACCGCCGCAGCTGCGAGCTTCGCGCTGATTCCAATCGCGCGCGAAGTGTTCTGGGGACCGATGGCTTATGCAATGATGGGCGGGATCGTCGTAGGGACGGCGCTGACTTTGATATTTTTGCCGGCCTTGTACGTCGCATGGTTCCGCATAGCGATTCCGGAGCAAGACCCGGGCGATGGAGGAAGCGGCGGTGGGCTGAACTGATGGAGTGATGCCCCACCCGCTGGCCAACGCCGAAGCTGCGATCCGGCCGATCATGCGCTTCGTCGCAGTGAAAACTGAAGACCACTATAGGCGCCCCGATGCTGTTTCGCACCCGCGATCTTCTGGTCTTTTGGTTCGATATCGTACGCAATTGACCTGAGACCCGTTCCTCCTCCGGTTTAGGGGAGTGAACCGCCCCGGGTTTGCCGGAGGCCCCAACCCTTGAGAGGATGGGGCTATGGACAGCAATCGATCGAGCAAGAAGTTTTCTCCTGAGGTTCGCGAGCGTGCGGTCCGGATGGTCCTCGACCATCAGGGCGAGTACGCCTCGCAATGGGCGGCGATGGTTTCGATCGGCGCCAAGATCGGCTGCAACGCCGAGACGTTGCGCCATTGGGTCCGGCGGGCCGAACGCGACGCCGGAACACGGCCTGGCCTGACGAGCGACGAGCGCACGCGGCTGAAGGCGCTGGAGCGCGAGAACCGCGAACTACGGCAGGCCAACGAGATCCTGCGCAAGGCCTCGGCTTATTTTGCGATGGCGGAGCTCGACCGCCGGTCGAAGACATGATCGCGTTCATCGACGATCACCGCGAGGCCTACGGGGTCGAGCCGATCTGCAAGGTCCTGCCGATCGCCCCGTCGACCTATCACGAGCACGTCGCCAGGCGGCGCGATCCGTCGCGACTATCGGCGCGGGCGAAGCGCGATGCGGCTTTGAAGATCGAAGTCGAACGTGTGTTCAAGGAGAACTTCGGCGTCTACGGCGCGCGCAAGGTGTGGCGGCAGTTGAAGCGCGAGGGGTTCGACGTCGCCCGCTGCACGGTGACGCGGCTGATGCAGGCGATGAGGCTGCAGGGCGTCATTCGGGGCAAGCCGATCCGCACGACAGTCGGCGACAAGACGGCGCCGTGCCCGCTCGACCGCGTCAACCGCCAGTTCCGGGCTGATCGGCCGAATGCGCTGTGGGTGTCGGACTTCACCTATGTCGCGACCTGGGCCGGCTTCGTTTACGTCGCGTTCGTGATCGACGCCTTCGCCCGGCGGATCGTCGGCTGGCGCGTCAGCCGCACCGCGCATGCCGGCTTCGTGCTCGATGCGCTCGAGCAGGCGCTGCATGACCGCCGACCTGTTCATCGCGGCGGCCTCGTCCACCATAGCGACCGCGGGGTTCAATACGTGTCGATCAAGTATACCGAGCGCCTGGCGGAGGCCGGCGTCGAACCGTCGGTCGGCAGCGTCGGCGATTTCTACGACAACGCGCTCGCCGAAACGATCAACGGGCTCTACAAGGCCGAGGTCATTCACCGCCGCGGGCCGTGGCGCGGCTTCGAGGCCGTCGAGTTCGCCACGCTCGAATGGGTCGACTGGTTCAACAATCGAAGACTGCTGGAGCCGATCGGGAATATCCCGCCGGCCGAAGCGGAAGCGCGCTACTATGCGCTCATCGAGGAACCCGCGATGGCGACGTGACTCAAACGAAACGGCCTCCGGCAAACCCGGGGCGGTTCACTCGAGACGATAGAGCTTCACCTTGCCGATCCGCGGCGGATGTCTGTAGGTCCATGCGCTCTCGACCAACATGTGGCGAACGCGTCCGTTTCCAGCCTTGGTGATGCCGCCCCGCCGTACCGTGTCGCCAGTCGAACGCTCGCTCGGCGTCAATCCGAGATAGCCCATAAGCTGGCGCGGATTCTCGAAGCGGCGCACATCCCCGATCTCGGTCGCAAACGTGACGGCGACGATCAAATCTACGCCGCGTAGCGCCTGGAGCGCCCGAACCATCGGTTCCAGCGACCAGGTTGGAAGAAACTCGTTGATTGCAGCCTCAAGGCGTTCGACGCGTTCCTTCGCGATCCGAACGCCTTCGACCATCTCCTGCAAAGCTATCTGGTGTGCGGGATGATCGAAGCTCTGTTCCTGCAGCCAGCGCAGATGGCGCGCGCCCCACGTCGTCTTCCGCGAGAAAATACGACCATGCTTGAGCATGAAAGAACTTACCTGTTGGCAGTGCACGCGTACGGTCTCGACGGCCGCGGCGCGAGAGCGAACAAGGTCGCGCATGGCTTCGTGGTTCTCGTCGGGAACCCAGACGGCGGTGAGTTCGCCTGCGCGCAACAGCTTGGCCAAGCCGACCGCATCGCGGCGGTTCGTCTTCACCCGGTCACCCGCCCTCACTGGAATGAGCGACGGCGCAACGACGATGCAGGAATGACCGAGTGCCGTAATGAGCCGGTGTAAGCCGTAACCGGTGGGGCCCGCCTCGTAGCAAAAATGCAGGCGGCTGTGTCGGGATGCGAGTCGCTTGATCAGCCGGCGCATGTTCTCCGCCGATGCGTCTACCTCTCCGAGATAACGCACCTCGCCATCACGCCCTTAATCAGCGACCGCAATAGCATTGCGCGTCTTGGCGACATCGATTCCGATGAAAACTTCGATAGAATGTTCCATGGCTCGCCCATCCTGCGATGAGGACAGGCTCGGCCCTCCGAGCAACCCCCGCTCGCGCAGCGTAGGGCGAGCTACCTCAATCGCAGAGCGGACATACGGTCTTACGGGTGAACGCTGAACCGCTTACGGGTGAACGCTGAACCGCTGCGCCAATTTGCAAAGCGCCTTGTCGCGCCTGCTGGCGGTCGAAGCCGCCTTCGCCTTAAAACCCGGCGCATGCTTTCGGCGGCCGTTCTTCGGCATGTCGGCTCTCGATTCCAGCCAGACTCTTCGCCGACGTCGGGCAGAAACATCCGATCGAGCAGTTGTCCGAATTTGCATAGCCAGTTCTGAACCAACTCTTGTCCGTTTTTCTAACGTGTGTTAGGTTGCCATCAGGATCGACAAGAAAAAAAATACGATCCGCACGGGGAGGGATGCCATGGCGGAAGCCGATTACGGGTTTTCCCGTGACCGACTGCGCGACAATTCGACGATCTATTCGAGCGGGTTGTTCTCGGGAAAAACTGTTATCGTCACGGGCGCGGGCGGGGGCTTGGGTCTGGCGATCGCCGCCTTGTTCGCGCGTCTTGGCGCCAATCTGGCCATCAACGGGCGGAACGAGAAAAAGCTCGAAGATGCTGCAGCGTTCCTGCGCGGCTTTGGTGGGCAGGTGCTGACTCGTTCCATGACGATCCGCGATCCGGAGCAAGTTCAGAATTTCGTCGATGCGGTCCGAGATAGCTTCGGCGGGTTCGACATTCTCGTGAACAACGCGGGCGGTCAATTTCCGCAGGCCGCTCTTGAGTTCACGCCGAAGGGCTGGAGCGCCGTCATCGACACGAACCTCAACGGCACCTGGTGGATGATGCACGCTGCAGCCCGGAGTTGGGTCAAGGCAGGGCGTCCAGGCGCCATCGTCAGCATCGTCGCCGATGTCTGGCGCGGAATGCCGGGGATCGCTCATACCTGCGCCGCGCGCGCCGGGGTTATCTATCTGTCCAAATCGGTAGCCGTGGAATGGGCGCCGCACAATATCCGCGTGAACTGCGTTGCGCCCGGTTGTTGCGAAAGCAACGGTTTCGCGCGGTATCCAGCGGAGGGGGCGGCGACGTTTCAGGAGTCGAATCCGATGCGGCATGCTGGCGACGAGTGGGATATCGCCGAGGCTGTGGTCTATATGGCCGCGCCCTCCAGCAAGTTCATAACCGGCGAAGTGCTGACCGTGGATGGCGGGCAGCAAATGTGGGGCGATCCCTGGCCGACGGGTCGACCCGAATATTTCCGCATCGCATGAAGACAACCGAGAGAAGCTGTCAACCCACGATGGATGAGATGACCAACGCGCGAGGTCCGCAGAACCACCACCCGAACTCCCCTGCCGTCTTGGACTGTCGCGGGATCGAACGTCGCTTCGGCGGGATCGTCGCTGTTACAGGAGTGGACTTCAGTATTCGCAAAGGCGAAATATTCGGCTTGGTCGGTCCCAATGGCAGCGGCAAGACGACCGTGACCAATGCGATTACCGGTTTCTACCCGCCGAATGAAGGCTCGATAAGCCTCGATGGCAAGGACATCACCGGCACCGCACCACACAAGGTGGCCAAGCTTGGCGTGGCGCGGACGTTCCAAAATCTCGCCCTTTTTAATGGCATGACCGTACTCGAGAACATTTTACTCGGGCGCCACATCTACATGCGGCCGGGCGTCCTTCCCACGGCCCTGTACTGGTGGGTGGCGCGACCCGAAGAGGTCAGGAACCGAGAAGTGGTCGAGGAGGTAATCGAGTTCCTGCAGCTCGAGCGCATCCGCAACGAACTCGTGGACGGAATTCCGATTGGCCTCAAGAAGCGTGTGGAACTTGCACGTGCGCTGGTCGCCGAACCTCATCTTCTTGTGCTCGACGAGCCCATGGCCGGCATGAACCAGGAGGAGAAAGGGTACATGGCCCGTTTCATTCTCGATGCGAGAGCGGAACGGGGCGTAAGCGTCCTGCTGATCGAGCACCACATGGACGTCATTACCGGTATCTGCGACCGCATGCTGGCGCTCAACTACGGCGAAATGATCGCCAGCGGAATTCCGAAGGACGTCGTCAAGAATCCCCGCGTCGTTGAAGCCTATATTGGGGGGGCGCATGTCTGAGAACAAACAAAGTCTCACGGCAGATGGCGAGACTCTTGCGTCGGTTCTGATGCGGAATGCTTCCGAGTATGGCGACGATATCGCGTTGCGCGAAAAGGAGCGAGGGATATGGAAGGCGACCACCTGGTCTGACTATGCTGAAGAAACGCTTCGGTGCGCGGCCGGCTTTGATGGGCTTGGCGTGAAGCCAGGCGATGCGGTGCTCATTCTCGGCGACAACCGCGCGCGTCTCTATTGCGGGATGCTGTCGCTGGCCACGCTCGGCGTCTACGCAATGCCCGCCTATCCCGGCGCCACACTCGAAGAGCTCCAGCATTTTGTGGCCGAAGCGAATATCGTGGCCGCTCTGGCCGAGGATCAAGAGCAGGTGGACAAAATTCTGGAGCTGCGCAGCGCCTGCGCTGCGCAGCTGAAGCACATCATCTATGACGATGGTCGGGGCCTCGGCTTCTACGAGGTGACCGGGCTCATGTCATGGGAGCATCTCGTCGAGATCGGCAGTCATCGCCTCAACGATGAACCGGGACTGCGCGACGTCCTAGTCGACCGCGCAAGGCCAGACGATCCGGCGGTGTTCCTGCATTCTTCGGGCACGACGGGCAAACCCAAGGGCATCGTGCTGAGCCAGAGGAACGTGTTGACGGCGGCACGGAATGGCTACTGTGCCGGAGCCTTCGGCGTCCACGAGCAGGTGCTCGCCTATCTGCCGATGGCATGGGTGGGTGACTATGCGATTACAGTGGCTGCCGCGCTCCTACTGCGGTTCACCATCAATGTGCCCGAACGGCAGGAAACCGTATTGCGCGATATGCGCGAGATCGCGCCCACCTTCTATCTTGCCGCCCCACGCAGCTGGGACAACATTCTGACCACCATCCAGGTGGGCATCGAGAATTCGACGCCGCTCAAGAAGCGCCTCTATCACTTCTTCATGGACCGGGCTGTCGCAGCCGAGCGGCGCAAGCTCAACGGTGTGAGCGCCGGTACGCTGGATTTTATTGGCCGGTTCTTCGGTGAGATGCTGATTTTCGGTCCGATCAAGGATCAGTTCGGCATGAGCCGACTCGCTAACGCCTTCACCGGCGGCGAGGCGATCGGGGAGGACACATTCGTTTTCTACAGAGCGCTCGGGATCAAACTGCGTCAGCTTTACGGCCAAACGGAGAACAGCGCTATCAATGCAATCCAGGCGATTGACGAGGTGCGTCTTCACACCGTGGGCAAGGCCGCGCCGGGGGTTGAGGTAAAGATCGCTGACAATGGCGAGATTCTCCTAAAGGCGGACAGCGTATTCGCGGGGTACTTCGAAAACCCCGAGGCTTCTGCGGAAACACTTGCCGGCGGCTGGTTGCATACGGGCGATGCCGGCTATCTCGAAGACGACGGTCATCTCGTTGTGCTCGGTCGCGTTTCCGAAGTGATGCACACCAGAAGCGGCGAACGCTATGTGCCCAATTATATCGAGAACAGACTGAAATTCAGTCCCTATATCAAGGACGCGGCCGTGATCGGCGCCGGCCGCGATGAATTGACGTCAATGGTGTGCATCGATTTGGAGGCCGTGGGTCACTGGGCCGAAGTACACGGCGTCCCGTACGTATCCTATGCGGATCTGTCGCAGCGCGAAGAGGTGGCCGCGCTGTTGCGCGATGCGGTTCGGCGCCTGAACAAAGTCGTTCCCGAACCTCTTCAGCTCAAACGGTTCGTTAGCCTCCATAAAGAGTTCGATCCCGACGACGGCGAGATTACGCGTACACGCAAGCTGCGCCGGAACGTTGTCGAAGACCGGTATCAGAAAGTGATCACCGCACTGTATGACGGGTCAAGGAACGTGCACGTCAGCGCCACGGTGACCTATGAGACAGGCGGCATCGGAACCGTGGACCGCACCCTCTCAATTAGGGAGGTCTAGATGGATCTCGCTTTGCTGGCTGAACTCGCGGTGAACGGAGCTCTCACCGGGTTGCTTTATTCGTTGTTCGCGATCGGCGTTGTACTGATCTACAAGGCGTCATCCGTGCCAAATCTCGCACAAGGCGCGCTGACCATGTTGGGAGCCTATGTCGTTTTGGCCTTGGCTCGCGATGCAGGGCTCCCGCTCTGGGGTGCTATTTCATTGGCCGCGGTTATCATGTTTGGTCTCGGGGTAGGCATTGAGCGGATTGCGCTGCGCCGGCTCGCGGGCCGACCGATTGTGATGATTCTTATGATGACGCTCGGCATCGACATCTTCCTGCGCGGCACGACGTTGGCGGTCTGGGGCGGCACCTCTCGCTCTATTGAACTCGGCGTGAGTTACGATCCGCTCTTCATGGGCGGAGTTCTCATCAGCCGCATTCATTTGGTCGGAGCGGCGATTGCTATCGTTCTTTTTCTTGCGTTCGTGCTGTTCTTTCGTTCGCGGTTGGGTATCCGCCTGCGCGCGATAGCAGACGACTACACGGCCTCCTGGTCCGTAGGCATATCTGTCGAGCGCGGAATCGGCCTGTCCTGGGGGCTCGCATCCGTGGTCGCCGTGGCGGCGGGCGTCGTATGGGGCGAAATCCAGGGGGTCGACCAGTCGCTGTCGCTTCTATTGCTCAAGGGGCTGACCGTGGCCGTCCTGGGCGGGTTGGACAGTGTTCTTGGCGCTGTGCTCGCAGGAATTATTCTAGGCGTTATCGAAAACGCGGGATCAGCTTATCTGGACCCGCTCACGGGCGGGGGCAGCCGCGATCTGATCGTGGCCGCAGTGCTCATGCTAACTGTCATGCTTCGACCCCATGGCCTTTTCGGTCGCCATGACATCGAAAGGGTTTGACGCCATGTTTTACCGGTTATCTGGCGTACATCACACCAGCTATGTATCCGACGGTCGACTCTACCAGATTCCCGCTGACAGGAACCTTGCTCTAACACTCCTGGCGCTGGGCGCCGCAGCGCCCTTCGTCTTCGGATCGCTGTATCTCAACAGTTACGCGCTGCCTTGGCTTGTATGGACGGCGTCAGCGCTCGGGCTTAACCTGGTGACGGGTTGGGCTGGCCAACTGCACTTGGGCTATGCTTCCGTGATGGCCGTGGGAGCTTATTCTGCTGTCCATGCAGCGAAGTTCGGAGTTCCTTGGGAATTCGCACTCCTGATCGGCGGAATTTCCGCGTCGGTCATTGGCAGTTTGTTCGCGTTCGCGGCTCTGCGGGTGAAGGGTCTCTATCTCGCCTTGACCACGCTGGCGATGCAATTTGTGATGGACTGGGTTCTGACCCACTCGCCAACGATCTCGGGCGGCTCGCATGCTTCGCTGCAGGCGCCCACTTTCGCTCTCCTTGGCCAGAAGATCACATCGGACGCCGGCCTGTACTATGTGGCCTTCGTTTGGTGCCTCCTCGTAACGATCTTCATGCTGAATCTACGCCGCACCGGTCTAGGCCGCGCGCTCGTGGCCGTCCGTGAGAAAGATTACGCGGCGGCTGTTCTCGGCGTGAATAGCTTCTACTACAAATTCGTTGCTTTCGCGACTTCCTCCTTTATTGGCGGCGTCAGCGGCGCGATCCTTGTCGCCACATTCTATTTTCTCGCAGCGCCCGAGCAATTTTCGGTCTCGGTGTCCATCCAGGCTCTGGCGATGATTATAGTCGGCGGGCTCGGCAGCATCGTTGGCACCTATTTTGGCGCTGCTCTCATGCTGTTGATGCCGGGCGTCGTCAACGGAATCGTAGAGGGAGCGGCGTCGACGCTCGGGTTGAAGCTGAACGTCGAAACGCTGGCCCATATTCCGAACGCGGTCTACGGCGCTCTAATCATCATTATCCTGATGATCGAACCCCTTGGACTGGGCAAGCTTTACGGCAACATTCGAGATTACCTGATCCTGTGGCCATTCGACCAGCTTAAGAAGTAGGACGAACATGACTTTGGCGCCCGATAAAGACCCGGACAAGATACTGTCGATGAATAGTATTGAGGTTCTCTACGATAACGTCATGTTGGCGATCAAAGGAGTCTCTATCCAAGTTCCGAAAGGTGGGATAGTGGCGCTGCTCGGATCCAACGGGGCAGGAAAAAGCACAACGTTGAAAGCGATCAGCGGCCTTCTCAAGGCCGAGCGTGGACGTGTGAGCCGAGGCGAGATCAGTTTCGAAGGAACGCTGATTACCGGCGTCCCCGCACAGCAACGTGTCGAGATGGGTATCTGTCATGTGATCGAGGGGCGTCGTGTTTTCGAGCACTTGACGCCCGACGAAAATCTCGACGCGGCAACCCCGATGTCAATGACGCGGGCCGCCCTGAATCGGGAGAAGCAGAAGATATACGAGTATTTCCCGCGCCTCGCTGAACGGAAGAACTCCCAGGCAGGATATCTCTCGGGCGGCGAGCAACAGATGCTGGCGATCGGCCGGGCGTTGATGACTCAGCCGCGGCTGCTGATGCTTGATGAACCTAGTTTGGGTCTGGCTCCTTTCCTGGCAGCGGAAATATTCAGCATCATAAAAAAGATCAACGAGGCTCACGGGTTGTCGGTCTTGCTGGTCGAGCAGAATGCGTTGGCCGCCTTGGAGATCGCGTCCGACGGATATCTGATCGAGAACGGTCGCGTCGTCATGCATGACACTGCGCAAGCCCTGAAATCGAATTCCGATATTCAGGAATTTTATCTCGGTGGAGGTTCAGCCACCAACTTTCATGAAATCAAACACTATAGCCGCCGCAAGCGTTGGCTGAGTTGAAAGGCCGCGTGCCAGACAGATGGGGAGGAGGAAATGCGATCTATCGGAAAAGCATTGTCTATGGCCTTGCTGGCCGCCGGCCTCTTGTCGGCACCCGCCAAGGCCGCCGATCCCCCGCCGTTCCGAATTGGGGTTTGCTATGATTTGAGCAAAGCCTACACCTTCGCTACGCCACAAGTCTCGCAGGCGGCGCTTGATCTGGCCAGTCTCGTCAACACGAAAGGCGGGATTGATGGGGCGCCGGTGGAGGTGATCGTACGCGATCATGGCAATGAGCCGCAGCGTGGCATTGAATGTTATGGCAAGCTGAGCCGCGAGGGTGTATTCGTCTTTGACACGCTGTCAACGCCTGTGTCGCTCGCGATCCTGCCTCGAGCGATGAGCGATCAACGTATCTTGATGCAATCGCTTGTCGGGCGCGGCGACGCCGTTGACGGCACGGTGTTCAAATGGGTTTACCCAGTCGGCCCGACATATTGGGGACAGGCGGCCAACGATATCGCCTACATCAAACAACTGCATCAAGGCGTACTTTCAACAGTGAAAGTGGGGTTTGTCTACTTTGACTATCCCTTCGGCCAAGAACCCATCGAAGTTCTTAAAACACTTTCCGAAAAGGAAGGGTTCGAATTAATCCTCTATCCGGTCCCCTTGCCTGGCGGCGATCAAGCGAGCGTCTGGTCGAAGGTTCGTCGGGATAAACCCGATCATATTATCAGCTGGATGCTTGGGGGCGCGCATGTTGTTGCAGCAAAGGAAATGAAACGCAACGGTATACCTTTGGAGAAATATATATCAGTCAACTGGTTGAACGAGGTAGATATTGCAAACATCGGAGCGGATGCTGCGAAGGGCATAAAGCGTGGCACCAATGTTGTCGGCGGTCAGAACATTGCGCTCTACAAAGAAATCATGGCCGAACTTTACGACAAAGGAAAAGGTAACGGGTCGATCGAGAAAACAAGGGATGTTTTCTACAATACGGGCCTCGCGATGTATTCGATCATGCTTGAAGCTGCGCGTAAGGCGGTCGCTATGCACGGCCACCCGATCACCGCAGAATCTTACAAGGCCGGGCTAGAGAGGATCGAGAATTATGACGCCAGTGGGCTAATGGCGCCCGTCACCGTGACGGCGGGGGATCACGGCGGCGGGGGTCGCACACGGATCGAGATGTGGGATGGAAACGCCTGGGCGCCTCAGACCGACTGGATCGCGGCGTATCAGGATGTGGTCTGGCAGGTGGTAAGGGGGAACTCGTCGAAATTCAAAGGCAACTGACGCGAGAGCGTCGGCAAGAACCGATTCACGCGGCTGTTGGCAAATTGGCTCGGCGCATGAAGAGTGCAATCAAATCGAAAAATATCACCAGGAGGTTCAATATGAGCATCTTCCATACAGTTAGAGTTCTTGCGGTGACAGTCGTCCTCGGGCTGGCTGGTCATGCCGCCTCGGCACAGGAGCCGATCCGCTTCGGCGCGTGCTTCGATCTCAGCAAATCCTATACCTTTATCTCACCGCAGGTGGCACAGGCCGCACAAGACCTCGCCAAATACGTGAATCAGGCCGGAGGCATCGGCGGCCATCCCGTCGAAATTATCGTACGTGATCACGGCAATGAACCCCAGCGCGGCGTCGAATGTTACGAACAGCTGAAACGAGAGGGCGTGTTCGCTTTCAACTTTCTTTCAACACCCGTGACCAATGCAGTGCTGCCGCGCGCCATGAAGGACGGCAACCTCATAATGCAATCCTTTGTCGGCCGTGGCGATGCGGTCGACGGGAAAGTCTTCAAATGGATTTTTCCAGTGGGCCCAACCTACTGGCAGCAGGCGGCCAATGATGTAGCCTTCATCAAGGGCAAGTTGGGAGGCAAGTTGAACGGCGCCAAGATCGGGTTCATTTATCTTGACTATCCCTTCGGTCAGGAACCCATCGAGATTCTCAAGACTCTCTCGAAAATTGAGGGCTTCGAATTGAAGCTCTATCCAGTGCCGCTCCCTGGCAGCGATCAGGCCAGTGCATGGACACAGATCCGGCGAGACAAACCCGACTATGTAATCAGCTGGATATTGGCTGGCGGTCACGTCGTCGCCTCGAAGGAGATGAAGCGCAACGGTTTTCCCATCGATCACTACCTCTCAGTGAATTGGTTGAACGAGGTCGACATCAAGAACATCGGCGCGGAAGCGGCCAAGGGCATTCTTCGGGGCACCAATGTTGCGGGCGGCCAAGAAGTGCCTCTTGTGAAAACCTTGCTCCAGAATCTGTATGCCAAGGGCCAAGGCAGCGGACCGGAGACTTCGGTACATGACGTTTACTACAACACAGGCTTGGCGATTTATGTGACAGGCTTCGAGGCTGCTCGAATTGCAATCAAGAAACACGGCTGGCCGCTAAGCGCCGAAAAGTTGAAGGATGGATATGAATCCATCGAAAATTTTGACGGGAATGGTGTGATGTCGCCGATCACGGTGACCGCAACGGATCACGGTGGTGGAGGCAAGACGCGAGTTGAGCAGTGGGACGGCACAAAGTGGGCGCCGCTCACCCAGTGGAGCGCGGACTATACCGACGTGGTGTGGGAGGTGATCAAGGAGAATTCGTCAAAATTCAAAGTCGAGTGACGGATGCAGGGCGCCTGCGCAATGCGCAGGCGCCCGCTTGAGCTCATCATTCATACACTCTCCAAGGACTGAAGTGATGGAAGTCAATCCGATCGAAGTTTCTGTTGATAGCGGCGTCGCGACGGTCTGCATCAAGCGGCCCGAGCGCAAGAACGCGCTGTCGGTCGCAGCGGCGAACGGGTTGACTGATGCATGGAAGCGGATCGAGGCCGACGATACGGTCAGAGTTGCAATCCTGACTTCGGCGGACTGCGGCGTATTCAGCGCCGGGCTCGATCTGAAGGAAGCAGCCAAGATAGCGCGTCATGAGGGCGTCGACATTCTCAGCAAGATGCACGACCCGTTTCACGAAACGATGCGCGCCTGCCGCAAACCGATCATCGCCGCGATGACTGGATCTCTAATGGCGGGTGGGATGTTGCTGACTCTGAACTGCGATCTGCGGGTCGGGCTCAAGGGAACCAAGGTCGGGATCACCGAAGTCAAGATCGGCCGTGGCTCGCCTTGGGCTGCGCCGGCGCTATCGATGCTTCCTCAGCCGATCCTGATGGAGATTATCCTGACGGGCGATCTGATGCCGATCGAGCGCCTGCACGACTACGGCTTCACCAACTACCTCGAGGACACGCCTGACGCGGTGCGCGCCCGTGCCCACGATCTTGCGATTCGCATCGCAGGAGGCGCGCCGCTCTCGGTGATCGCGGCCAAGGCCAGTGTGCGGGCGACGATGGATCTGGGGTGTGCTGGTGGGTTGGAACGGGGCAAGCGGCTGCACGAAGTCGTCTATGCCAGTCAGGACGCCGTCGAGGGGCCCCGTGCCTTCGCCGAAAGACGTGCGCCGGTCTGGCAGGGTAGATAGAGAGAATGCGACGAGCGCCTGACAGAGCTGGCTCCGCAAATTCGGACAGTCGCATAAGTGGATTTCCTGCCTGACGGCGGCGAGGATTTTCGCTGCGAATCAGGAGCAGACATGACGAGGAGATCGCGCAGGACGCATTCGGCGGAGGACAAATCCGCATCGTGCTGGACGGCTTGCCCCCCATTGAATTGGTCAACCTGGAAGCATGTCTTTGGACACGGAAAAGGAGGATCAGAATGCCGAGGAAGCGCCACAAGCCGGAGCGGATTGTCGCCAACTGCCGCCCGACACCGATCTTGAGACGCTCGCCGCTACGATCAAAGTCCGTTGGGGTTGCGAGCAGGCGCATCAAGAGTTCAAGGAAGACACGGTCTCGATCATTTCGAGAGCCGATCATCGCGTGGTCTGCATCGACCTACGCTGATGACGATGATCGCATACGCTTATCTGCAAAGCCGTCGCCTCGCTGCGACGAGCAGGGGAAAAAGCAACCTGAAGGGTCCGCCGCATCCAAGTCTGCCAGCGATATGCCGCGCCGTCATCGCAACCCTCATCCGCGCCCCACCTTACAGATACCCGCACTGCAGACGTGTTTTCCGGAGTCTCCTCGAATAAATCTGTCAAAGTAATGCTAATGGCGGCAACTCTGCGGTTACAGAGAACGCGCTATGAGCTCTTTCATAATCTCATTCGTACCGCCGTAGATCTTCTGCACGCGCGCAGCGGCATACATACGGGCAATCGGGAATTCCATCATGTATCCAAAGCCGCCGAACACCTGAAGACAGCGATCGATGATCTGACACTGCTTGTCGGTCGCGAGATATTTGGCCATCGATGCGGTCGCTGCGTCCAGCTTGCCGTCGAGATGAAGCATGATGCAGTGGTCAATGAAAGTCCGGAGGGCCAGAGCCTCCGTGCGACATTCGGCAAGCACGAAGCGCGTGTTCTGGAACGACATCAACGTCTGCCCGAAGGCGCTCCGCTGCTTGGCGTACTCGATCGCCAAGTCAACGGCGTGCTCGGCAGAGGCCACGGCTGTGGCGGCGATCGCGAGACGTTCCTGCGGCAATTGCTTCATGAGCTGAACGAACCCCTGCCCCTCGACCGACCCGAGCAGATTGACGACCGGCACTCTCATGTCCTCGAAAAACAATTCGCGCAGGTCGCCGCCCTTCGCGCCGATCTTTTCGAGGACACGCCCACGCGTGAAGCCTTTCAGCCCTTGGGTTTCCGCGACGATCAGCGAGAGCCCCTTGCCGCCTGGATCAGGGCCCGTGCGTGCGACGATGATCAACAGATCGCAGTGCGTTCCATTGGTGATGAAGATCTTGGAGCCGTTGATGACATAATGGTCGCCCTCGCGTCGCGCGGTCGTGCGAACCGCCTGAAGGTCGCTGCCTGTCCCCGGTTCCGTCATGGCTATCGCGCCGACATACTCGCCCGACGCCAGCTTCGGCAGCCAGCGCCGCTTCTGCTCGTCCGATCCGTAGGCCGCGAAATAATGCGCCACGATCGTGCTGTGGACCGAATAGTTCCAGCAATCGTCGGCGATGCGCGCCTGTTCCTCCATCACGACGGCTTCATGTGCGAAGGTGCCCCCGCCGCCGCCGTATTCCGTCGGGCAGCTCACACACAGAAGGCCGAGGTCGCCGGCTGCGTTCCAGAAAGAGCGGTCGATCTGACGCTCCTTGGCCCAGCGTTCATGGTTGGGCGCCGATTCCTTTTCGAGAAATTTCCGCGCGGTGTCGCGAACGGCGTCCAGCTCTGCATTCATCCAAGGCGAGCGATAGGTCATTTGTCTCTCCAGTCTCAGCGGCCGATGAATGCGGGGCGACGTTTTTCGAGAAATGCCGAGACGCCTTCGCGCTTGTCCTCGGTGCCAAAAAGCAGGATGAAGTTTCGCCTCTCGTGGGCAAGACCTTGCGACAGGCCGACTTCCAGGGCGGCGCGCGCCGCGTCCTTCGCCATCTGAACTGCGATCGGTCCGTTGCGGGCGATCCGCTCCGCGACCGCCAGCGCATGTGCGAGGCATTGGTCATCTTCGACCACATCACTGACGAGGCCGGCCGCAAGCGCATCGCCCGCCGAGATCGGATCGCCGGTCAGCAGCATGCGCATCGCCTTGGCCTTGCCGAGCGCGTGGACGAGCCGCTGCGTACCGCCGCCCCCTGGCAAAAGGCCGAGGGAGACTTCCGGCACGCCGAACCGGGCCGACGCGCCTGCGACGACAATGTCACATCCGAGCGCGATTTCGCAGCCGCCGCCGAAGGCCAGCCCGCGCACCGCCGCGATCAACGGCTTGCGATAGGCTCCGAGCATGTCGAACAGCCGCCTCCCGAATCCATCCGGCGCGAGCACGTCGTCGATCGAGACAGTGTCGAGTTCGGAAATGTCGGCGCCTGCGCAGAAGGCGCGATCGGACCCTGTGATGACGACTGCGCGAATTTGCGGGTCCGCGTCGGCCGCCTGAAGCGCGGTGGCCAATTGCTCCATGATTTCGCCATTCAGCGCGTTAAGCGCCTTTGGGCGGCTCAACGTCAGCAGGGCTGTCGGACCATGCGTCTCGACGAGGACGACCCGCTCGTTCATGCGTCTTCCCCTGCATAGGCGTTCTGATATTCCGCGCGAATGCTCTTCTTGTCGGCTTTTCCGACGCTCGTGCGCGCGACCTTGTCGGTGAACACGATCTTTTCGGGCAATTGCCACTTGGCGAATTGCGGCGACAGATGTTCGCGCAGGGCGTCCGCGGTCAGTTGCGCGCCGGCGCGCAGCACGACGACCGCGACCGGCCTTTCCTGCCACTTGGCGTGCGGCACGCCGACCACGGCCGCTTCCAGAACCGCCGGATGCGCCATGATCAAGTTCTCCATGTCGATCGAGGAGATCCATTCGCCGCCGCTCTTGATGACGTCCTTGATGCGGTCGGTCAGCTTCAGGTAACCATTCGTGTCGATGGAGCCGGCATCGCCGCTGCGCCAATACCCGTCCGTCGTGAAACGATCCTCGCCGTCGGGCATGTCGTGATAGCGTGTAATGATCCAGGGACCGCGCAAGCAGATTTCGCCGGCGGCGGCGCCGTCGTGCGGACATGCCTTGTCGTTCTCGTCCAGCAATTCGATGTCGATTCCGATCATCGGCAGCCCTTGCTTGCGTTTGAGATCCCAAAGCTGGTCGTCGTTCATCTTTTCGCGCACAGAGCGCTTGAACCGATTCACTGCGACCAACGGCGTCGTCTCGGTAGCGCCATAGGCATGGACGACCTCCGCGCCCGTCTCGTCGAAGAAGCCGCGCATCATCGCCAGCGGCGGCTCGGTCGCGCCCGACAGCAGACGCATACGACTGAAATCCGGTTGCAGTTTCTTGGTGCGAATATGCTCGAGCATCGGCTGGAAGATCGCCGGAGCGCCGTTGGCGATCGTCACGCCTTCCCGGATCATCGCGTCGGTCAGGGGACCCGTGTCCTCTGCCGTGTAGCGGCCCGGCAGGACGATCTTGTTGGCCATCAGCGTGATGGCCTGGGGCAACCCCCAACAATTGCCGTGAAACATCGGGGTGATCAGCATGGCGCAGTCGTCGAACGTGACGCCAAGCGACGCCGCCATCGCCATCGCATGCAGGTAGATGGCGCGATGCGAATAGTAGACGCCCTTGGGGCGACCCGTCGTGCCGGTCGTATAACAGGCGCTGTAGGCCGAGCGCTCGTCGACCATCGGCCAGTCGAAAGTCGACGCTTCCGCCGCAACCATGTCTTCGTAGTGGTAGATCGGGGCGAGAGCGGTTTTGATCTCCGACAGCGGCTTGTCGGTCATCACGATCCAGCCTTTCACATGGCCTGCATGGGGCGCAATCGCCTCGGCGATCGGCAAGAGCGTTTCGTCTACAGCGATGTACGAAGCGTTGCTGTGCTGGACGACGTACCCGAGATCTTCCGGTCCGAGGCGCAGGTTCATCTGCAGCATGACCGCCGCAAGGCCGGGAATCGCCCAATAGAGTTCGTAGTGGCGCAGACTGTTCCAATCGAGAACGCCGACGCGATCGCCGTGCGCAATCCCTAAGCGCCGCAACGCGGCGGCCGCCTTGCAGATGCGGCGATAGGTGTCCGCATAGGTCGTGCGATCCCATCCTCCGTTCGCGGTGCGGAAGACGATCGTCTGGTCGCCATGCGTACGCGCCGCGTGGCGAATGAGCGTCGTCGTATTCAGCTGAAAATCGTCCCCCATGGTCGAGGGGCATCCACGCACGATTTCCTGGGCCATTGCTTGCTCCCTTGTTTTAGTATGCGAATTTCCGTGAGCGCATTCGTAAGGCGACGCCGATCGCTTGCAAACGTCAGTCGAGCCGCTCGACGATGGTCGTGTTGGCCATGCCGCCGCCCTCGCAGATGGTCAGCAAACCGTAGCGTCCGCCGCTGCGGTGCAGTTCGTAAACCAGATCGCAGATCATGCGCGCGCCCGTCGAGCCGAGCGGATGGCCGATGGCGATGGAGCCGCCATTCACGTTCACCCGAGATAGGTCGATTCCGAATTCGTCCGCGAACATCAGCGGTACGCAGGCGAAAGCTTCGTTCACCTCGATCCGGTCGATGTCCTCGATCGTCAGTCCAGCCTGTTTCAGCGCTTTGCGCGTGGCGGGAAGAACGGCGGTGAATTGCAGGATCGGGTCGTCCGCCGCCACCGCCATCGCGCGGATGATCGCCTTCGGCCGCAAGCCCGCGGCTTCGGCGGCCGCGCGCTCGGCGACGAGGACCGCGGCGGCTCCATCGCTGATCTGCGAGGAATTGCCGGCGGTAATCGCGCCGTCATTGGCGAAGACCGGCCGCAACTGCGCCATGCGCGCCGCGTCGACGTTGAGGCGGATCCCCTCGTCGCGTGTGATCGTCATCGTTTCGCCGTTTGGGGTTTCGGTCTCGATTGGAACGAGGTGATCGGCGAAGAATCCCGAGCCGGTCGCCACAGCTGCGCGACGGTGGCTTTCTACGCCGTAGGCGTCGAGTCTTTCGCGCGTAAGACCGAATTTCTTGACGACGAGTTCGGCGGATGGGCCCTGAGCGAGCAAGTTCCCATCGTACCGCGCGAGGGCGCGCTCGCCATACCAGGGACCGAGGCCGCCCGACGGATTGAAAAGCGGGCCGAGATCCACGCGCGACATGCTTTCGATTCCGGATCCGATCGCGAAATCGTATTCGCCGCTGCGAACGCCCTGAGCGGCGATGTGCACCGCCTGCTGTCCGGAGCCGCATTGACGGTCGATCGTCATCGCCGCCAAGCTCTCGGGCAAACCGGCCCCAAGGGAGGCCCAACGCGCGACATTGCCGGCTTGCTCGCCCATCTGAAGTGCGCAGCCTGCGATGATGTCGTCCAGCTCGTGCGGGTCCAGCCCCGTGCGCGCCAGCAGTGTCTTCAGAGTCAGCGCCAGGAGGTCGGCCGGTCGCTGCTTAGCCAGTACGCCTCCGCGTTTGCCGACCGGCGTACGGACCGCATCAATAATCACGGCTTCTCTCATCTCGAACTTTCCCGGTTCCGTTCCCTGGCGCACCGCGCAGAATTGATCTTATAACTGACCATCTGTATAATAGGTTACCCAAATGGGCAATACGACAAATTTCGAGGCTCGTAGTGAAACGAACGAAGAAAGCGGCCGTCGCGCGCACGGATGAAGATCTCACGGCGAAGGCGCGCATTCGCAACGCCGCGCTCGATCTCTTCGCATCCAAGGGGGAGGCGGGCGTCAGCCTGCGGGAAATAGCGAAAGTCGCGGGTGTGACCCACGGCCTCGCCATCCACCATTTCGGCGGCAAGGAAGGCTTATGCCGCGCAGTTCAAGAGCATGTCGCGTTCCTGATACAGACGGCGCTGGAATCCACGCCGACGACCGGAACGCGGGCGGAACTCGGGCGCGCGCGCGACGCCGCCGTCCGGAAGGTTTATGCGGAACACCCGATGCTCTTGCCCTACATCCGGCGCGAGATGCTGAATGTCGACGCAACCGATCCGGAGCTATTCAAGCAATTGGCCGATCTGACCCTGAGGCAGGTCCGCCAGCTGCGCGCCGCAGGGGCGGCGAAAAGCCCACTTCCCGAACAGCATCAGGCGTTCGCAATATTGATTCGTGAATTGGGCGCTCGGATGCTGGCGCCGGTCGGAGACAGCTTGTGGCGGTGCCTGAATGATGAAAAGGGTTCGCAGGCGCCGTCGGTCGAAATCAGGATTGCGCCGAAGCTCGACTAGGCTGTGTGGACGAATTTGATCAAGCAGAGGCCAGCGGCGAAACTGACGATG
>OEIU01000599.1_pt1 | contig 31771 bp, 31 predicted proteins | sample 1539221 | NCBI WGS metagenome assembly OEIU01 (sample SAMN03792071, study PRJEB22550) | activated sludge metagenome | feature: wastewater treatment plant; material: activated sludge; isolation source: Wastewater treatment plant of a petroleum refinery complex | place: Argentina: Zarate | collected...
CCGCGCTCTTGTCGTCGATCGGCTTCTTCTTCGCCTTCATGATGTTGGGCAGCGACGCATAGCGCGGCTCGTTCAGCCGCAGGTCGGTGGTAACGATCGCCGGTCCCTTCAGCTTCACGGTCTGCAGGCCGCCGTCGACCTCGCGCGTGACCTTGAAGTCAGAGCCGTCGACCTCGAGCTTGGAGGCAAACGTCGCCTGCGACCATCCAAGCAGCGCCGCCAGCATCTGGCCGGTCTGGTTGGAATCGTCGTCGATCGCCTGCTTGCCGAGGATGATCAGGCCCGGCTTCTCCGCCTCGGCCACGCCCTTCAGCAGCTTGGCGACCGCCAAGGGCTCGACATTGCCTTCGGCCTTGACGAGGATGCCGCGGTCGGCGCCCATCGCGAGGCCGGTCCGGATCGTCTCGGAGGCCTGCGCCGGACCGATCGAAACCACCACGACCTCGGTCGCCTTGCCGGCTTCCTTCAGGCGCAGCGCTTCCTCGACGGCGATTTCGTCGAACGGATTCATCGACATCTTCACGTTGGCCAGTTCGACGCCCGTTCCGTCGCTCTTGACGCGGACCTTGACGTTGTAATCGACCACCCGCTTTACCGGCACAAGAACCTTCATCGCTCTTCTTTCGCTTGAATTCTGGGTTTATTGGCTTGGCATTAGCTTGGGCGCGGAACCTAAAGGCCCCGCTATCGCCGGTCAACGCGCGAAAGCCAAAAATCAGCCCCGGACAAGGCCCTACCTTAGCGGTTCTGACCCGGCACCCACAACACGTCTCCAGCCCCATTATCGTTCATGGCGCGGCTGGCGACGAACAGAAAATCCGACAGGCGGTTCATATAGTGAATGGCAGCCTCGCTGACCGGCTCCTCGGGCCGGGCGGCGAGTTCCACCATAATCCGTTCCGCCCGACGGCATATGGTGCGGGCGAGATGCAGGTATGCGGCAGCGGGGGTGCCGCCCGGCAGGACGAACGAGGTCAGGGGCGCGAGGTGCTCGTTCAGCGCATCGATGTCGCGCTCGAGCCGCTCGACCTGGCTCGACAGCATCCGCAGGCGCTCGGCCTTGCCGTCGCGCTGGGGCACCGCGAGGTCGGCGCCGAGATCGAACAGGTCGTTCTGGATCCGGCCCAGCATCGCGCCGAGTTCAGGCGCCTGGCCGAGATGCAGCCGCGCCACGCCGATGGCGGCGTTGGTCTCGTCGACGGTGCCGTAGGCGGCGATGCGCAGATCGTATTTCGGACGGCGCTCGCCGCTGCCGAGCGCCGTGGTGCCGTCATCGCCGGTTCTGGTGTAGATGCGGTTGAGCACGACCATTGGCGCGTCCCTCTATCCTGCCTTCATTTACCCATCGCCCAGACCACCACCATGGTGATCACGATGGCGACGAACTGCAGCACGACCCGAAGCCGCATCAGGTTCTGCGAGCGGCTCGGCGAACCGCCGCGCATCATGTTGACGAGGCCGAACAGCAGCACGATGGCCACCGCCGCAACCATGATGGGAAGAACGATCGAACTCAGAAAGGATGTCATCGCCGCTACATAACATCGCGAAGCGCCGACTGCCACACGTTCACAGCCCCTCGCACAAGCCCCCGCATCGCGGCTCGACGATCTGGCTTTTAAGCCAGTAATATCAGATGCTAGCCGATATCTTGTGACGACGTCTCAAGGCCCTATGTTTGGACCGACCGCCAATCCCCCCGATCGAGGTGAGATGTGAGGCTCATTCGCTTTGTCTATCTCGTCGTGGTGGAGGCGTTTTACACGTTCCTGGCCGACGACGGCTGGGCGATCGCGAGCCACATCGCGCTGTCGACGCTGATGGCGCTGTTCCCGTTCCTGATCGTCCTGACGTCGCTGGCCGGCTTTTTCGGCTCCAAGGAACTCGCCGACGGCGCCGTCGGCCTGCTGCTGCAGACCTGGCCGCAGCAGGTCGCCGACGCGCTATCGAGCGAAATCCACGACGTGCTGACCACGACGCGCGGCGACATCCTGACCGTCGGCGCGGTGCTGGCGGTCTATTTCGCCTCCAACGGCGTCGAGGCGCTGCGGGTCGCGCTGAATCGCGCCTATTCGGTGGTCGAGCCGCGGGCCTGGTACTGGCTGCGGCTGGAATCGATCGGCTACACGCTGGTCGCCGCCTTCACCTCGCTGGCGATGGCATTCCTGATCGTGCTCGGCCCGCTGATCCTGGAGACGGCGCGCCGCCACATTCCATTCTTCGTCGAGAGCAATGAAAGAGTTCTGTTTTTCGCCCGCTACGGCATCACCATCGGCGCGATGATCGTGGCGCTGTTCGCGCTGCATGCCTGGCTGCCCTGCGGCCGGCGACGTTTCCTGCAGATCCTCCCCGGCATCGTCTTCACGATGGTGGCGTCGCTGATCTCGGGCATCGTGTTCGGCCAGTATCTGGCGCGCTTCGCCAGCAATTATGTGACGATGTATGCCGGGCTTGCCTCGGTCATCATCGCGCTGGTGTTCCTGTATTTCATCGCCGCGATCTTCGTCTATGGCGGCGAACTGAACGCAGCCATCATGAAGTCGCAGCTGCCGAAGGGGATGTCGCTTCATGCAGCGCAGTCGCTAAAGCGCGCGGAGACACAGGCTTGACCAGGAAGAGATCGGCGCCCGCCGCGCGCGAAGCCGCCTCGTCCTCGCCGCGGCCGGAGATGCCGATGATCGGGATGCGCCCGAGCGGCGCATCCAGCGCGCGAATCCGCCTGATCGCCTCGACGCCATCGATGCCCGGCAGCACCATGTCCATCAGCACCGCGTCGAAGGCGCCGTGCGAGAGCCGCGCCGGCGCCGCCTCGCCCTGGCCGACGAACTCGGTCTGGTGACCGAGTTCGGTCAGGATCGCGTTGAGCACGACGCGGCCGAACGGATTGTCCTCGACGCTGAGCAGCCGCAGCGTTCGCTGCGAACCGGCCGAAGTCTCGCCTTCGGCGCCGTTCTCCGCCGTCACCGGGCTCTGTGCGGATGACATCACGACATTGAGGCTGAACGTGGTGCCGCCGCCGCGCCGCGGCGTCACGGTGACGTCGCCGCCCATGGCGCGCGCCAACTGCCTGACGGAGGACAGGCCGAGCCCGGCGCCGCCGAAGCGCGATGCAATGGAGACGTTGGCCTGCGAGAACGGCCGGAACAGGCGCTTGATTTCGGTTAGGGTCAGACCGATGCCGCTGTCGGAGACGGCGAATGTGACGGCGACCTTGCCCTTGGGAGCACGGACCGGCATGACCTGCAGCGCGACGCTGCCCTGTTCGGTGAATTTGACGGCGTTATCGATCAGGTTCTCCACCGCCGCGCGCAGGCGGACGGAATCGCCGACCGCGAACCCTGGAAGCTTCTCGGAGATAGTAACCGCCGATTGCAGGCCCTTGGCCACCGCGCGCCCGGTCAGCGAATCACCGGCATTGCGGGCGAGCGTACGCAGGTCGAAGAAATCCTGCCGCACCTCGAGCCCCGGTCCGGTGCTGCGCGCTGCATCGACGAACACCGTCGCCAGGCTCGCCAGATGTTCCGCGCCGGCCTTGATGGTGTCCACCCAGCGCCGTTCGCGCTCGCCAAGCTCGGACGTCGCCAGAAGATTGCTGATCGCCAGAATGCCTGTGAGCGGCGTACGAACCTCGTGCGCAAAGGCGGCCAGCGCGGCCTCGATCACGTCAGGAGCTGAGACGGCAGACTTGCGTACGCCGCGCGCAGTGGCCGCGGCGCTGGATAAGCGCTTCTTCGCTCGCCGCTTCTTCACTGGCCGTGTGACGCGCCGTGCACGCTTCGCCGCCATGTTTCCCCTATCCGCTGGCGCGCCAGCATGACACGCGATGGCGGCCGGTGTCACGGACACGTTTTCAGCAACCCCCAGTAGTATTACGGAGGTCGTCTGACAGTCCGACGAAGCGGCGAACCTCGGAAGGCGTGACACCTCGCCCCCGCAATTCGCGCAAACCCGTGGCCTGCGTCGATTTCGACAGCTTTTCTCCCGACGCATCTTCGATGAGCCGGTGATGCCGGTATGCCGGTTCCGGGATACCGAGTAGAAACTGCAGCACGCGGTGGACGCTGGTCGACCAGAACAGGTCCCTGCCCCGCACCACGTCGGTGACACCTTGCAGGGCGTCGTCGATCACGACCGAGAGGTGGTAGCTGGTCGGCGTCTCCTTGCGCGCGAGAATGACGTCGCCCCAGGCTTCAGGTTGTGCCCTGATGACACCGGTCTCGCCGTGAGGGCCTTCGCCGTGCTCGACCCAGGTGAGCTGATTCGCCCGCGCGCGGGCGGCTTCCATGTCGAGCCGCAGCGCATAGGGGATGCCCTGCCCGATCAGGCGGCTGCGCTCAGCCGCCGGCAGCGATTGCGCGGCGCCCGGATAGAGCGGCGCCCCGTCGGGATCGCGGGGCCAGGGCGCCGTAGCCTCGCGATCGGCGACCATGCGGGCGATTTCCGCGCGGCTCTCGAAGCTCGGATAGACCAGGCCCATCGCCGACAATAGTTCGACCGCCTCGCGGTAGCGCGCGAAATGCTCCGATTGCCGCCGGACCGGCGTCTCCCAGGCGATCCCGAGCCAAGCAAGGTCCTCGTAGATCGCCGCCTCGAACTCCGGGCGGCATCTCGTCGCATCGATGTCCTCGATCCGCAGCAGGAACCTGCCGCCTGCTCGACGCGCGAGGTCGAAGTTCAGCAACGCCGAATAGGCGTGGCCGAGGTGGAGGTAGCCGTTCGGGCTCGGGGCAAATCGGAAAACCGGCGGCATCCTTGCTGGCACTCTCAATTCCGGACAGCCCGAAGCGGGTCTTCATACCAAGTGACCCGGCAGTCCGTCACTCGATAGCCTTTTACGATATAAGATGGATGCGCGAAGCCAGCCGAAAGTTTTCGATGACCATCCACCTCAGCAGCCAGTCCGATCTCGAGGATGCCGTCCACGCGCTGGTGATGCAGGATACGCGGCTGAAGCCGATCTTTGAGCTGACGGGGATGCCGGCGCTGCGGCAGCGCGAGCCGGGATTCGCCGGGCTGGCGGCGATCGTGTGCGGCCAGCAGCTATCGACCGCCAGCGCCGGCGCGATCTGGGCACGCCTCGCGGCGGCGTTCGATCCGTTCGATCATCACGCGATCGGCAAGGCGCGCGCCGATCGGCTCGGCCGGCTGGGGCTGTCGGCGGCCAAGATCAAGACGCTCAAGCATATCGCCCGCGAACTGGCCGCCGAGCGGCTCAATCTCGAGGTGCTGGCGGAAGAGGACGCCGATGCCGCGCACCACACGCTGATCGCGCTGCCCGGCATCGGCCCATGGACCGCCGACGTCTATCTGCTGTTCTGCCTCGGCCATGGTGACGCCTGGCCGGCCGGCGATCTCGCAGTGCAGGAAGCCGTCAAGATCGGGCTCGGCCTGAAGGAACGCCCGACCGCCAGGCAGATGATGCCGCTGGCCGAACCCTGGCGCCCGCTGCGCGGCGCGGCGGCGCATCTGTGGTGGAGCTACTATCGCGTGCTGAAAAAGCGCGAGGGCGTGCTTCCCGACAGTGCTACCCCCGCAGCCGCACCCGGTCCTCGCGCGCGCAGGCGGTGACGAAATCGATCACCGCGCGCACGGCCGGCAGATCGACCAGGTCGGGATGCGCCAACAGCCAGATGTCGGCCACGCTGACCAGCTTTTGCGGGGCGACACGAACGAGATCGGGATAGATGCTGGTGACGAAGCAGGACAGAGCCGAGATGCCGAGTCCGGCGCGGGCCGCTGCCAGCATGTCGCCTTGCGAGGAACAGCGCATCACCACCTGGCCCTGCCGGGTGATGAAATCGCTCCAGCGGGCGAGCCGCTCGTTCGAGGCGCGGTCGGCAAAGCCGATGACGCTGTGGCCTTTCCATTCATCGCGCCGCTCCGGCAGACGCCGCCCGGCGGCGTATTCGCGCGAGGCATAGAAGCCGGTGCCGAGGCGGCCGATCTTGCGGCCGACGAGGTTCTCTTCGCCGCTGTCGACCGGGCGCAGCACCACGTCAGCCTCGCGGCGGCGTACGCTCGCCGGGTACGGATGGGTGATGATCTCGAGCTGGATATGATCGTGCGTGCGCAGGAACGGGCCCAGTCGCGGCATCAGCCAGTGCGAGGCGAGCGTCGAGCCGATCGACAGCTTGACGACGCCGCGGGCCTGCGCGCCGGTGGCGGAGACCGCGGCTTCAGCACGCAGGGCCGCCGCCGCCATCGCCTCGACATGCTCGTGAAATTTGCGGCCCTGCGAGGTCAGCGACAGGCCGTCATTGGAGCGCGCGAACAGGGGGATGCCGAGCTGGCTCTCCAGCTCCGTGATCTTGCGGCCGACCGTCGGATGGCTGGAGCGCAAACGGCGCGCCGCCGCAGCGAAGCTGCGGGTCTCGGCGACGGCGACAAAGGTCTTGCAGAGGTCCCAATCCATCCGTTGGCCATGTTCAATGTTGGCGTATCGCCTGTTCAATATTGAACAGCCACGTCACGCCGTCCAGCCTTATAATGCGCGCCAACAGGTCCCGCCTGGCCGCTCGGCGCCGCGGCGGCGTAAATCAAAACATCACCCGCGCATTCCGGACTTTTGCCGGCCTGCGCCGCAGAGGAGGAACCGAATGCCGTTGCCTGCTTCGCTTGTCGACACGCTCGATCTGCCCGTGGTCGGATCGCCGCTGTTCATCGTTTCCGGACCGGAACTCGTCATCGCCCAGTGCAAGGCCGGCATCGTCGGCTCGTTTCCCGCGCTGAACGCACGCCCGGTCGAGAAGCTCGACGAGTGGCTCAGCCGCATCGAGAACGAGCTCGGCGAATACAAGGCGCTAAATCCGAACAAGAAGGTCGCGCCCTACGCTGTCAACCAGATCTGCCACGCCTCCAACGACCGCCTGATGAAGGACATGGAGACCTGCGTGAAGCACAAGGTCCCGGTTATCATCACCTCGCTGCGCCCGCCTCTGGAAATCGTCGAGGCCGCGCATTCCTATGGCGGCGTGGTGTTCCACGACGTCATCAACGTCAAGCATGCGAAGAAGGCCGCCGAACAGGGCGTCGACGGCCTGATCCTGGTGTGCGCCGGCGCCGGCGGACATGCCGGCACGCTGTCGCCTTTCGCGCTGGTGCGCGAGGTCAAGCAGTGGTTCAAGGGCACGATCCTCGTGTCCGGCGCGATCTCCGACGGCTGGGGCATCGCGTCCGCGCTCGCGCTCGGCGCCGACCTCGCCTACATGGGCACGCGCTTCATCGCGACCGCCGAAGCCAATGCCGATCCTACCTACAAGGCCGCGCTGATCGAGCACGCCGCACACGACATCGTCTATTCCAACCTGTTCACCGGCGTGCATGGCAATTATCTGGGCCCCTCGATCGCCGCGGCCGGCCTCGATCCCGGCAATCTGCCGGTCGCCGACAAGTCGAAGATGAATTTCGGCTCCGGCGGCAACATGAAGTCCAAGGCGTGGCGCGACATCTGGGGCTCCGGCCAGGGCATCGGCCAGATCGCCGACGCGCCTCCGGTCGCCGAACTCGCCGAACGGCTGAAGGCGGAGTTCGCCGACGCCAGCAGCAACTTTCGCAGGCGCGCGAGCGCGTAAGTTCTCGCGCCTTGCCTGCATCGACGACAAACAGGAAACAAGACAGAGGAACGAAACCAATGAAGCTGTCACGGGCCATCCTGACCATCGCGCTTGCTTCGCTCGGCGGCACTGCTGCCCTCGCCGAGGGCGACGAAATCCGCATCGGGCAGACCCTGCCCTATAGCGGCCCGGCTTCCGGCTTCGGCATCATCGGCCGGGCGCAGGAGGCTTATTTCGACAAGATCAACGCGGAGGGCGGCATCAACGGCCGCAAGATCAAGTTCATCAGCCTCGATGACGCCTATTCGCCGCCCAAGACCGTCGAGCAGACGCGCAAGCTGGTCGAGCAGGAGGAAGTGCTGCTGATGTTCGGCTCGCTCGGCACCGCCACCAACAACGCCGTGCATCGTTATCTCAACAGCAAGAAGGTGCCGCAGCTCTTCGTGCTGAGCGGCGCGACCAAATGGGCGGACCCGAAGAATTATCCGTGGACCATGCCGGGCATGGCCGCCTACCAGTCCGAGGGCGTGGTCTACGCCAAGCACATCCTGCAGACCAAGCCTGACGCCAGGATCGCCATCCTCGCCCAGAACGACGATTTCGGCCGCGACTATGTTGCCGGCTTCAAGCGCGCACTCGGCGACAAGGCCGCCAGCCTGATCGTGGCGGAGGCGAGTTACGAGACCACAGCGCCGACCATCAGTTCGCAGCTCGCGACCTTGAAGGCATCCGGTGCCAACGTCATGTTCGGCGTCGTGCTCGGCAAGTTCACCTCGCAGATGATCAAGGGCACAGCCGAGATCAACTGGAAGCCGGACCTGTTCTTCGTGCCGACCTCGGCCTCGTCGATCTCGTTCCTGGAGCCGGCCGGCCTCGACAACGCCGTCGGCCTGATCTCGTCCTCAAACCAGAAGGACACGCTGGACGCCCAATGGGCCAATGACGAGGGCGTCAAGGAATATTTCGCTTTCATGAAGCAGTACCTGCCCAATGCGGACCTCTCCAATTCGAATTACGCCGCCGGCTTTCAGTATGCGACCCTGATGGCGAAGGTGCTGACGGCCTGCAACGGCGATTTCAGCCGCGCCAACATCATGAAGCAGGCGGCGTCGCTGCGCGAGGTGCCGCTGCCGCTATTGCTACCGGGCATCACGGTTACGACCGATTCGGAGGATTATCTGCCGTTCCAGCAGTTGCGGCTGCGCCGCTTCGACGGCAAGAGCTGGGTCGCGTTCGGCGACATTCTGGACGACCGCTAGGGTTTTGCGGCGCGCGACGAGGAGGAGTTGACCATGATCATCGGCGGCGACCGCCAGATCAGTTATCCCGAGATCCAGGCCCGCATCGCGCGGGCGGCGGCGGGCTTCAAGGCGCTTGGCGTCGGCGGCGGAACGCCCATCGGCATGATGCTGCGCAACGATTTTGCGTTCTTCGAAGTGTCGGCCGGCGCGGCGGCGCTGGGCAGCCCGGTGGTACCGATCAACTGGCACCTGAAGGCCGAGGAGGTCGCCTACATCCTCGCCGACAGCGGCGCGAAGATTCTGGTTTGCCACGCCGATCTGCTGCCACAGATCAAGGACGGCCTGGCCGCCGATATACGGCTGCTGGTGGTGGCGACGCCGCCGGAAGTCGCCGCGGCCTTCAACGTCGCGCCTGCGTTGACAGAGGTCCCCGAGGACATGACCGACTGGGACCGCTGGCGCGACACGCATGCGCCCCTGGCCGGGCCGTCGATCGGCAGCGCTCCGATGTTCTATACGTCGGGCACGACCGGCGCGCCGAAGGGCGTGCGCCGCAGGCCGATGACGCCCGAACAACAGGCGGCCTCCGCGAAGGTCGGCGGCCTCGCCTATGGCGTCAAGCCGAACGAGGGCCAGGTGATCCTGATGAACGGGCCGATGTATCACTCGGCGCCGAATTCCTACGGCATGCTGGCGTTCCGCAGCGGCTGCACCATCGTGCTGGAGCCGCGCTTCGACCCCGAGGATATGCTGCAGCTGATCGCGCGCCACCGCGTCACCCACATGCATATGGTGCCGACGATGTTCGTGCGCCTGCTGCGGCTGCCGGACGAGATCAAGCACCGCTACGATCTGTCGTCGCTGCGCTTCATCGTGCATGGCGCGGCGCCCTGCCCGGTGGAGGTCAAGCGCGCCATGATCGAGTGGTGGGGTCCGGTCATCAATGAATATTTCGGCTCGACCGAAACCGGCATTCCGGTCTGGCATTCGGCCGCGGAGGCGCTGGCAAAGCCCGGCACGGTCGGCCGCGCCATCGAGGGCGGCACGGTCAAGATATTCCGCCCAGATGGCTCGCTGTGCGGTGTCGATGAGCCCGGCGAAATCTTCATGCGGCAGATGTCGGTGCCGGACTTCGACTATCACGGCAAGGCCGAGGCGCGCGCCGAGGCCGGCCGCGACGGCCTCGTCAGCGTCGGCGACGTCGGCTATCTCGACGCGGACGGCTACCTGTTCCTGTGCGACCGCAAGCGCGACATGGTGATTTCGGGCGGCGTCAACATCTATCCGGCCGAGATCGAGAACGCGCTGATCGGCATGGACGGCGTGCGCGACTGCGCCGTGTTCGGCGTGCCCGACGACGAATTCGGCGAGCGCCTGTTCGCCTGCATCGAGCCGGAGGTGGACGTAACGCTGTCGCCAGCCGCGGTGCAGGAATTCCTGCGCGGCAGACTGGCGAACTTCAAGGTGCCGCGGGACATCCAGTTCCTGGACGCGATGCCGCGCGAAGCCACCGGCAAGATCTTCAAGCGCAAGCTGCGGGATCTGTATGCGGAAGGCAGGCTGCGCGCGATGGCGTGACGGGTAGCCTTCGGCATATCCCGCGTCATTGCGAGGAGCGTAGCGACGAAGCAATCCATGGTTCCGCTTGCGGCACGATGGATTGCTTCGCTTCGCTCGCAATGACGGGGCATTCTGACGAGATTCCAAACACAGTTTCAAACATCAAGGCTGTTGCAAAAGGTTCATCGGACGGCGCAAAGATCGCAGCATGTAAGCATCAGGGATCGAACACATGCAAGCCACCGACTTCATCGTTGCGCGAAACGACCTGCAGCAATGCAAGGTGATTCAAGCGCAACTACCAGCCGTTGAGACTTTGCCCGATGAGGCCTTGCTGGTGAAGGTCACGCGCTTCGCCTTCACCGCCAACAACATCACCTACGCAGTATTGGGCGATCGTCTGAAGTATTGGCAGCTGTTTCCAGCGCCCGAAGGTTTCGGCAACGTTCCGGTGTGGGGCCTTGGCGAAGTGATCGCCTCGAAGCATCCCGGCATCGCGGCAGGTGAAGCCCTGTTCGGCTATTTTCCGATGTCGACGCATCTCGTCATCGAAGCCGCCGACGTCAGCAAACGCGGCCTGCGTGACGCTGCCGCGCACCGGCAGGGCGTGTCGCCGGTCTATAACGCCTACACGCGGGTCAGCGGCGATCCTGCATTTGCCGGCAAGCAGGGCGACTATCAGGCGCTGCTGCGGCCGCTGTTCGCGCTATCGTTCGTAGTGGATGACTTTCTCGGTGAGAATGAATTTTTTGGCACGAAGCGCGTGCTGCTGTCCTCGGCTTCCAGCAAGACCGCCTACGGCCTCGCGCATCTCGTGCACGCGCGGGGCATCAAGACGATCGGCCTGACGTCGGCCGGCAATGTCGCCTTCGTCAAATCTCTCGGCTGCTACGACGAGGTCGTGACCTATGATCAGGTGAATGCGCTGTCGGCAGATCAGCCGGTGGCCTATGTCGACATGGCCGGCAGCAGCCCGTTGCGAGCGACGCTGCATCAGCATTTCGGCGAGCAGATGAGATATAGCGGCATCATCGGGCTGACGCATCGCAAGTCATCGCCCGGTGATGCGGCGCAGCCACTGCCGGGCGCCAAGCCGCAATTCTTCTTCGCGCCCGATCAGATCCGCAAGCGCGCCAGGGAATGGGGGCCCGGTGGCTTCGACGCGCGGTTCGGCGCGGCATGGGCCGGTTTCGTTCCGAAGCTGGACCAATGGATGAAGGTCAGCGAGCACCGCGGACCCGCGGCGGTTCAGCGGGCCTATCTCGATACCCTGAACGGCCGCGTGCCGCCGGATCAGGGCCTGATGCTTTCCCTATCGGAATAGGCGGCATCTCCTCACGCCCTTTCTGCGCCATCCCGAATGGGTATAGGCTCCGCGGACAAGGGAAACGCCGCGCAGACGGCCAGTGACGGGAAGCACCATGCTCGACAAGACGGACGACAGTTCGGTTGCCGCCGATACCTGGCTTGCGCAGTTCGAGGAGGTGCTGGCAGAGCCCGACGAGGCCTTGCTGCGGCAGTTGTTCCATCCCGACAGCTATTGGCGCGACGTGCTGGCGCTGAGCTGGAACATCCAGACGCTGAACGGCAGGGACGCCATTCTGAAGGCGCTGCCGCCGCTGGCCCGCAGCATGGCTCCCACGAGCTTCGCCGTCGCCCCCGGCCGCGCCGCTCCGCGCAAGGTGATGCGCGCCGGCACCAACGCCATCGAGGCGATCTTCGATTTCGAAACAAACGTTGGGCGCGGCTGCGGCGTCATTCGCCTGATCCCGGATGAGGACGACGGCAATCGCCTGAAGGCATGGACGCTGCTGACTGAGCTCGGTGAACTCAAGGGTTTTGAGGAACAGCTCGGCGTCAATCGGCCGCGCGGCAATGCCTATTCGCGCGATTTTCGCGGGCCCAACTGGCTCGATCTGCGCAAGGCGTCGGCTGAATATGCCGACCGCGATCCGACTGTCCTCGTCATCGGCGGCGGTCAGTCCGGCCTCTCGATCGCGGCGCGGCTGAAGCAGCTCAACGTCGACACCCTGATCGTCGATCGCGAGAAGCGGATCGGCGACAACTGGCGCAAGCGCTACCATGCGCTGACGCTGCATAATCAAGTGCAGGTCAACCACCTGCCCTATCTGCACTTCCCGCCGAACTGGCCGACCTACATCCCGAAGGACAAGCTCGCCAACTGGTTCGAGACCTATGTCGAGGCCATGGAGCTGAACTTCTGGACCGAGACCGAGTTCGAGGGCGGCAGCTTTGACGAGAAGGAAGGCCGCTGGACGGTGACGCTGCGCCGCGCCGACGGCACCAAGCGCGTCATGCATCCGCGCCACGTGGTGCTGGCGACCGGCGTCAGCGGCATTCCGAACGTGCCGGAGATATCAGGCCTGAAAGATTTTTCCGGAAAGGTGCTGCATTCCGGCGGGTATGACGACGGCGAGAGCTGGAAAGGCAAGCGCGCCATCGTGATCGGCACCGGCAACAGCGGCCACGACATCGCGCAGGACCTGCATTCCAGCGGCGCTGACGTCACGCTGTTCCAGCGTTCCTCCACGCTGGTGGTCAGCATCGAGCCATCGGCGCAACTGGTCTATACGCCCTACAATGAGGGCACGCTGGAGGATAACGACCTGATCGCCGTGTCGATGCCGCTCAAGCTGGCGCGCAAGAGTCATGCGATCACAGCGGAGAAATCCAGGGCGCTCGACCAGGAATTGCTCGACGGCCTCGAGCGCGCCGGCTTCAAGCTCGATTTCGGCGAGGACAACACCGGCTGGCAGTTCAAATACCTCACCCGCGGCGGCGGCTATTATTTCAACGTCGGCTGCTCCGACATGATCATCAAGGGCGACATCGCGCTGAAGCAATTTTCCGATCTCGACACGTTCACGCCCGACGGCGCCAAAATGAAGGCCGGCGAGATCATCAAGGCCGATCTTGTCGTGCTGGCGACCGGCTATCGGCCCCAGGAGGAGCTGGTGCGAAAGCTGTTCGGCGCGGCGGTCGAAAAACGCGTCGGCACGATCTGGGGCTTTGGCGAGGAGCAGGAGCTGCGCAACATGTATACCCGCACCGGCCAGCCGGGCCTCTGGCTGATCGCCGGCGGCCTCGCGCAATGCCGCATCGGCTCGAAGCATCTGGCGCTGCAGATCAAGGCGATCGAGGAAGGGCTGCTGCCGCGCTGACGCTTACCATTCGCCGTGATCGAGTATTTGCCGGGCAAGGAAGGACTCCGCTCGTTGCCAGGCCGCATCGTTGTCGCCGCGGAAACTGATGTAGCGGTCGAACACGACTTTCCGCGCCTTCACGTCGATGACGTCGAATTTCGCCTGCTGTATCAGCGTGCTCATCTTGTGAAAGCGGCCAATCAACAGATGGGTGGCGCCGGCCTCCTTCGCCTTGGCCAGCAATTGACTGTCATTCAAGTCGCCAACCGAGCAGGCGTTTGGCGGACATTCAAGCGCAGCATTCGCGATCTTTCCGCTCGCCGCCAATTCGCTGCGCAACGCGGCTTCGAACTCACGCAGCCGCCGCCGATGCTCGGCGCTTTGATCGATCACCTCACCCGAGGTGTCGACATAGTAGATTTCGGCGACGGCTAACACGAGCGTCGGCGTCTGCGCCCGACTTTCCCGGACCGAGCAGGCGCAGACAGCAGCGGCGGCAGTCAACGCGAGACTCAGCGCGCGTAATTTCATCAGATTTCCCATCGCGATTGGTTCCTTTCGGCGGCGTCATTCGTTCACTACTCAAGCAGGCGGCGCTCGATCAGCCAGCGCGCGCCGCGGCTCCAGGCCACGTTGGCGCCCATGCGCAGGTCGGTCTGCTTGACGTCCACCAGCGCGCCGGACCGGGCATCGCGTATCTTGTACGTCACCGCATATTCCGTCCGGGTGATGCGACTGACAATCGCGATCATCGACTGGTCGGCGCCGAGGCCGGCGGCAATCTTGGCGTCGCAGCCATCGCAATCGCGCAGTTTGCCGGCCTTTGCCGTCGGCTCGTTCACGGCGCCGACGTCGACGAGCAGGTAGCGGCCGGATTGCGCGATCAGCCGCCGCGCCTCTTCCGTCGCGAGCCGCAACTGCTCTCGGTCGATCTCGTCGGGCGGGATGGAGGCGGCGCCGGCGCTGAAATCCTCGAGTTCAAACGGAAAGACGGCGATCTTGATTGCAGCCGGCGCCGCCGTTGCGGCCGCCAGCGGCGCTGCAAGCGACATTGCCGAGGCGAGGATGGACGCGATGTAGCGCATAGGGAGCCCTCGGGACTGAGAAAGCCACGTTAGTCCAATCCATGTCGCCGATCCGCCGCCACGCCGATATGGCGACCGTCCCGCGATCGGGCGGGCAAAATGCCCGATCTTTCGCCGCCCACTTTCTTCCCGGCAACATTTGCTCCTATAGTCGCGGCACAGGGAGGACGTTTGCGACAGGCACCCGACGACATGGCGGGCCCGGCGCGCGCCGTCGATTTGAAGCTGCGGCTGACGTTGCGCGTCGCGGCCGTGGCCGCGATGTGCTTTGTCGCCGTCGCCGCCTACGCCCTGGTCGACAGCGACAGGGTGGCCAGGGCCAAGGCGAGCCATATCGCCGAAATCGCGGCGAGAGACCTTTCGCTGCAGCAATCGCAGGTGCGGTGGCTCTCGGTGTCCATCGGCGCCAGCCCTGATTTGCAGCGGGTCGCGGCGCTGATGGAGCCCGGCCTGTGCATCGCCTATCGAGACAACGCCGGAGCCTTTCTTCAGGGCATCTGCAGCGGCGCGCCCGCCGACGAGGTTTCCGCGCCCGAAAGTTTCGCCGTGCTCTATCGCGCCATCTTTCGTCCGGGCCAGCCGATCGCGATGCCTGTCCTGGTCGAGGGAAATCCGCGCGGTGTGGCGGTCGCAACCTTCGATGCGGCGGCGCAGATCGGCCAGAGCTGGCGCGAGGCAAGCCGCCTGCTCGCCATCATGGCGTTCGCGCTGGCCGGTCTTTGCCTTGCCGTCTATGCCGCGCTGGCGCGCGCGCTGCGGCCGACGCTGGCGATCGAGGCTGGGCTGAAGCGGCTGGCGGCAAACGATCTTTCGGCGCGCCTGCCCCACTTTGATCTCGCCGAATTGTCGGCGATCTCCACCGTCTTCAATACGCTCGCGCAACGGCTGCAGGCGACGCTCGCCGAGCGCAACGCGTTGACGCGGAAGCTGATCGAGGTGCAGGACGAGGAACGTCAACGCCTTGCGCGCGAATTGCACGACGAATTCGGCCAATCGCTTACCGCGATCGCCGCCCAGGCCGCCTCTGCCGCCCATACGGCGGAGCGTGAATGTCCGCCTCTGCTTGGAGAGTGCCGGGGTATTTCGCGCACCACCGCCGGCCTGATGGAAACGCTGCGCGGCGCGCTGGTGCGGCTGCGTCCGCCCGACATCGATGAACTCGGTCTCACGCTCAGCCTCGAAAGCCTGGTTGCGAGTTGGAACGGCTACGAGAAGGGACGCACCCGCTTCGAGATCGCCATCGTCGGCGAGGTCGACGACCTGCCGCCCGCCGTCTCGGCCAATCTCTATCGCATCGCGCAGGAGGCGATCACCAACGCGGCCAAGCACGCGCAGGCCCGCCGCGTGCAATTGCGCCTCGAGGCCGCCGCGGCCGACATCATCCTGACGGTCGAGGACGATGGCACCGGCGGCGGCAATCCGGAACCGAAGACCGGCATGGGCCTGCTCGGCATGCAGGAGCGGGTGACCTCCCTCGGTGGCACGTTGCGGTTCGAGCGGCCGCCTGGGGGCGGCGCCCGCCTTGTCGTCAGCATCCCCAATGTGGGAGCGATGTCTTGAAGACGGCCGACACCGGCAGCCGCACGCGCGTGATGCTGGTGGATGACCACGCCATCGTGCGCGAGGGCTACCGCTCGCTGTTGCAGAAGCAGGATGGCCTCTTGGTCGTCGCCGAGGCAGACAGCGGCGCCGAGGCCTATCGCGTCTACAAGGAGGCCATGCCCGACCTCGTCATCATGGACGTGGCGATGCCCGGCATTGGCGGCGTCGAGGCCATCAGGCGCATCCGGCAATGGGACAAGTCCGCGCGCATCCTCGTGTTCTCGATGCACCAGAGCGCCGCCTATGCGATCCAGGCGATCAAGGCCGGCGCACGCGGCTTCGTCACCAAGAGCAACCCGCCCGACGCGCTGCTGCGCGCGATCGCCGAGGTCATGGCCGGGCGCATCGCCCTCAGCCCCGACATCGACCACGAGCTCGCCATCAGCCGGCTCGCCGACGAGCCTTCGGCCGTGGAGGCGCTCAGTCCGCGGGAATTCGAAATCCTGCGCATGCTGCTGGCGGAGAAATCGGTGGATGAGATCGCCGATACGCTGCATATCAGCGTCAAGACCGCGGCCAACACCCGCTACCAGATCCGCGCCAAGCTCGGCGTCGCCTCCGACATCGAGCTGGTGCGCCTGGCGCTGCGGCAGCGGATCATCGCGGTGGAGGACATGGAAGGCTAGCCTGGAGGAAACGTGCCATGCGCAAATTGCCCTCGTACTTCCCGCGGGTCTCTGCGACACTCCCGGCCAACAAATACGATTGGGGAGAAGCGCATGCCGGCAATCCTGGGCTCGGGCGAGCACCGTTACCGCGTCGTCGAAAACTGGGCGAAGCTGCCGGACGGCTGGCGCCTCACCGACGTCGCCTCCGTTGGCGTCGACAGCAAGGACCGCATCTACGTCTTCAACCGCGGCGACCATCCGATGGTGGTGCTGGACCGCGAGGGCAATTTCATCAAGAGCTGGGGCGAAGGCCTGTTCAACCGCGCGCACGGCCTGCACATCGACGCCGACGACAATCTCTATTGCACCGACGACGGCGACCACACCGTGCGCAAGTGCACCGTTGACGGCAAGGTGCTGCTGACGATCGGCATCCCGAACAAGCCGGCTCCGTTCATGAGCGGCGAGCCGTTCCACCGCTGCACCCATACCGCGCTGTCGCCTAAGGGCGAGATCTACGTATCCGACGGTTACGGCAATGCCTGCGTCCACAAATATTCGCCTGACGGAAAGCTCTTGAAGACCTGGGGCGAGCCCGGCACCGATCCCGGCCAGTTCAACATCGTGCACAATATCGCCACCGATGCCGACGGCTGGGTCTATGTCGCCGATCGCGAGAACCACCGCGTGCAGGTGTTCGACGGCAACGGCAAATACGAGACGCAGTGGAATTTCCTGCACCGGCCATGCGCGTTGTGTTGCTGCGGCGGCAAGCAGCCGACCTTCATCGTCGGCGAGCTCGGGCCCGGCATGCCGGTCAACCGCAAGGTGCCCAATCTCGGCCCGCGGCTCTCGATCGTCGACGCCAGGGGCAAACGCATCGCCCGACTCGGCGGCGAGAACGGCCCGGGGCTGGAAGCGGGCAAGTTCCTTGCTCCGCACGGCATCGCGCTGGATTCCAAGGGCGACATCTATATCGGCGAGGTCGGCGTCACCGACTGGAAGACCAGCTATCCGGATACGCCGATGCCAGCGGAGGTCGGGATCTCACGCTGCCTGCAGAAACTGGAGAAGATCTAGCCGGTCAGCTTTCGCCGACCGCTTCGCGCCTGCGCTTCTCGGACTCTTCGGCATAACGCCGCATGGCGTGGGCTTCGGTCAGGATCCCGATCGGGCGATGTTCTCCGCCGGTTTCGACGACCGCCAGCGACTCCGCCTCGGCGGCATCGAACACGCCGATCGCTTCCTGGATGTTCATCGCGGGATACAGCACCACGCTGCGGTGATGCAGGATGCCGAGCAGCCCCTTGCCCGTCGCGATATCAGGCGCATGCGCTTCTGCGATCAGCACCAGCCCGACATAACGGCCCTCTCCATCGACCGCCACTACCTGCGTCTTCGAGCCGAGCGGAAACTTCTCTCTGAATTCCTCGATCCGGATATCGGCATTGACCGTGGTCAGGTCAGCGCGCATCAGGCGGGCGACCGTGAGATCCCGCAGCCAGCCGACATCGGCGGCGCTGCGAATGGTCTCGCCGCGCAGATGAAACCGCCAGGTCGCGAATGAATAGCCGAACAGTTCGCGGGTGATCAGGGTCGAGATGATGACCGCCACCAGCACCGCGGTGGTGAGCCAGAGATTGCCGGTCGATTCCAGTGCGATGAACGACATCGTCAGCGGCCCGCCGATCACGGACGCCGACAGCGCGCTCATGCCGATCACGGCATAGACTTTCAGTTCAAGTCCGAGGCTAGGCACGAGCGCGTTTGCCCCCGCTGCAAATAGCTGGCCGCCCAGCGCGCCCATCAGCAGGGTGGCGAAGAACAATCCGCCGCGGAAACCGCTGCCGAGCGAGACGATCGAGGCAATGGCCTTCAGGATGAAAATGCCGGCGATCAGAGCCAGGGGCAGCGAGACGATCCCGGTAAAATGCAGCGCGCCATGTCCTGATGACATCACCTGCGGCGTCAGCAGCGCCATCAGGCCGACGGCAAGACCGCCCAGCGCGGGGCGCAACGGTGGCCAGAGTCGGATCTTCGCCAGCAAGGTCTCGCACAGCGCCACGCCGCGCATGATCGCGATGCCGCACAACCCCGCCAGCGCTCCGAACAGGGCGGCGACGGCCAGATCTCGCCCCAGCACGTTCCCAACCGGATGAACCCCGATGCCGAGCGAGAGCGCGGTAAATCCGTGGGTGACGAAATAGCCGGCAACAGCGGCGACCCCGACGGGCGTCAGGCTGGCGGCCGTATATCCCCCGATCACCAGTTCGAAGGCATAGAAGGCGCCCGCGAGCGGCGCCCCGAACGCGCCCGCGATCGCGGCTGCGGCGCCACAGCCAACCATCACGCGCTGATCGGCGCGGCGCAGGTGAAACGCGCGTCCCAACGAGGCGGCCAGGCCGCTCGACAGTTGGGTATACCCGGCCTCAAGCCCGACCGACGCGCCGACCCCGCTGGACCAGATGGTCTGCAGGGCCACGATCACACTGCCTCGAAACGACATCCGGCCGCCATGCAGCGCATTGGCCTCGATCGGATCAATCTCGCGCGCCGGCCGCCAGCGTAGTAGCCACAGGAAGGCGAGACCGAGCAGCAGGCCGCCTAGGCTCGGTACCAGCAGAGCGCGCAGCGGATCGATGGCGGTCTGGCTCGAGAGCCGATCGCGGATCGAAATGTCGAACAATAGTGCGTGAAGCCCGGCCACGGCGATGCTCATCGCCAGCACCACGCATCCACCGATGGTTCCCACCAGCGCGGCGAGCACGACCAGGCTGGTTTCATGCGCGCGAACGAACGCTCGCAGCCGCCGTGGCGCCTCCAGATAGCGGGTCTTGACGATCATGTTCCGGATCCGTCGGCGAGCGAAGGCCGCCCCAAGGGCCTCGTTTAGCTTTCTTAGCGCCTGTGATCCATTTGGGCGAGATCATGGCGGCAGCGGATAAGCCCCGGAATGCTCTTCACAATCCCGTCACGCTGCCTGTAGTATGCAGGGCGCATGCTGCTTCGCAGCTAACATGGGGGTCAGGAGCGTTACTTGAACGCACATGTCTCGCAGGGCGGTTGGCCGGTATTGGTGCTGAATGCGGATTTCCGGCCGCTGAGCTACTATCCGCTGTCTCTCTGGTCGTGGCAGGACGCGATCAAGGCGGTGTTCCTCGATCGCGTCAATATCGTCGAGCATTACGATCGGGCGGTGCATAGCCCGAGTTTCGAAATGCAGCTTCCGAGCGTGGTGTCGCTCAAATCCTTCGTCAAGCCGACCACGCATCCCGCCTTCACCCGCTTCAACGTCTTCCTGCGCGACCGCTTCGTCTGCCAGTACTGCCACGCGCATGACGACCTCACCTTCGATCACATCATCCCGCGCAGCAAGGGCGGCCAGACCACTTGGGAAAATGTCGTCGCCGCCTGCTCGCCGTGCAATCTGCGCAAGGGCAATCTGACGCCGCAGCAGGCGAAGATGTTTCCGAGGCAGACGCCCTACGCGCCGACCGTGCATCAGCTCCACCGCAACGGCCGGCTGTTCCCGCCGAACTATCTGCACGATAGCTGGCTGGATTATTTGTACTGGGACACCGAGCTCGATCCGTAGGGCCAGCCGGCTCGTTCGATCTGCATTTTCTGCGCCTGCATCCAGCGCCTTGCGGCGCGATCGGGTTATCGGAGAACCCCGCGGACGATTTTCGGTGCTGGCGGCATGACGCGCCTGCGCTTCCCTCGGCGTGCGAGCAAACACGTGTCATAACAGATCGGCACCTCCCTTCACTCCCCCGTCCAATTCTGCCACGATGGCTTCGAGGCGCCCGCCTCGCCACAACCACAAGAGCGGCATCAACACCCCCCGGAAAACGCCCCATGCTGATTCCCATCGCCGACGTGCCACGCTGGTATGCCGAACGGAAGCCAAAGGACACCATCGCGGTCAGTCACGGGACTGACGCCATCACCTGGGAGCAACTCGAACGCAACGCCAACGCCCGCGCCCGCGCCTTTGCCGCCAAGGGCGTGAAGCCCGGCGATTTCGTCGCCATCGGGCTTCCGAACAGCAATGTGTTCTTCGAAACCACCTTCGCGGTGTGGAAATGCGGGGCGACGCCGACCTCGCTGACCTGGCGGCTGCCGCGCGGCGAAGCCGCCGCCGTGCTCGACATTCTCAAGCCGTCGCTGGTGGTCGGCGGCCAGGCGGACTGGAACGCGCCGAATTCGCTGCGGGCCGATTTCGTGCCGGAAGGCTTCTCGGACGAGCCGGTGAACAATCCGGTCGCGCGCTACTGGAAGGCCATGACCAGCGGCGGCTCGACCGGCCGGCCCAAGGTGATCCTCGATCACATGCCGGCGGTGATCGAGACCACCGCCCCTTCCGCGCTCGGCATTCCGCAGGACGGCTCGCTGCTCAATCCGGGGCCGCTCTATCACAACGCGCCGTTCATCGTATCGCATACCGCGCTGTTCAACGGCGGCCGCGTCACCGGCCTCGTCAAGTTCGATGCCGAGGAGACGCTGCGGCTGATCGAGACGAACCGCGTGCAATGGGTGAATTTCGTGCCGACCATGATGCACCGGATCTCGGCGCTGCCCGACGAGGTGCGCAACCGCTACGACGTTTCCAGCCTGCAGATCGTGTTTCACATGGCCGCTCCCATGCCGCCCTGGCTGAAGGAGAAATGGATCGAGTGGCTGGGACCTGAGCGCATCTACGAACTCTATGGCGGTACCGAGCGGCAGGGCGCCACCATCATCTCCGGCACCGAATGGCTGGCGCACAAGGGCTCGGTCGGCAAGATCGGCGACACCTGCCGTCTCAGGATCATCGGCGAGGACGGCAACGACGTCGCCCCGGGCGAGACCGGCGAAATCTATTTCCTGCCCAATGACGGTCCCGGCAGCACCTATCACTATCTCGGCGCTGCGCCGAAACGCCGCGCTGACGGCTGGGAATCGCTCGGCGATATCGGCCGGCTCGACACCGAGGGCTATCTCTATCTCGGCGACCGGCTCGCCGACATGATCCTGCGCGGCGGCGCCAACATCTATCCGGCGGAGGTCGAGGCAGCGGTATCAGAGCATCCCGACGTGCGGTCCTGCGTCGTCGTCGGCCTGCCCGATCCGGAATTCGGCCAGCGCGTGCATGCCATCCTCGAACTCGACGGCAATGCCGATGCGCAGGTCGTCGCCGACGGCATGGCCGCGTTCCTTTCCGACCGGCTCAGCCGTTACAAGCATCCCGAGAGCTTCGAGGCCGTCAATGTCGGCCTGCGCGACGATTCCGGCAAGGTTCGCCGCACCTTGCTGCGCGATGAGCGCGCCGGCTGGCTGCAGGAGAGCCGCGATTTCCGGATCATGCCGGCCCGGGAGCGGGCGGGAGCGGATTGAATAGTCGCGCAACATGTCGATCCCGGCCTCGTCGTGGCCTTGCGCCTCGCCGGCATTGCGGTTGCGCGTCGTGCATTCATCATCGGGAACTTGCATGGAAGCCGCCCCGGAACGGCGAAGATGCCGTGCTGAGGCCACACTTGTGAACAGGGCGGTGAATAAGAGTCGCGCGGCGGCGCGGTTTGCGCGACACTTTCAAGACGGCAGCTTGCAGCCTAGATTGGTGGCAATTGCTTTTCGCGCGCCGCCTCGCCAGGAGACCATTCCATGCCCTCTTTGACCGAATGGAGAGTGCCGCCCGCCAACCAGCCGCGCCCGGGCGATTATGCCTTTGACCTCGACAAGATCCTCTCCTCCGTGGTTGGCCTGCATTCGATCGTTGCACCCGACGCCTTCACCGCGGAAACGCTCGGCACTGAACGCGCAGGCAACGGCGTGGTGATCGAGCGCGGCCTGGTGCTGACGATCGGCTATCTGATCACCGAGGCCGAATCGGTCTGGCTGCATCGTGGCGACGGCCGCGTGGTAGAGGGACATGCGCTCGGCTTCGATGCCGAATCCGGCTTCGGCCTGGTGCAGGCGCTCGGCAACCTCGATCTCGATCCGCTGCCGCTCGGTTCTTCCGCTGCCGCGCAAGTCGGCGATCGCGTGGTGGTCGGCGGCGCCGGCGGACGCACGCGCTCGGTCGCCAGCCATATCGCGGCCAAGCAGGAATTCGCCGGCTATTGGGAATACCTGCTGGACGAGGCGATCTTCACCCATCCCGCGCATCCCAATTGGGGCGGCACCGGGCTGATCTCGGGCCGCGGCGAATTGATCGGCATCGGCTCGCTGCAGCTTGAACGCGAGCGCGACGGCAAGGCCGAGCACGTCAACATGATCGTGCCGGTCGACCTGCTGAAGCCCGTGTTCGACGACATCAGGAAATTCGGTCGCGTCAACAAGCCGGCCCGGCCATGGCTCGGCATGTTCACCACCGAAATCGACAACCGCGTGGTGGTGGTCGGCATCGCCAGCAAAGGACCGGCCGGACGCGCCGAATTGAAGACCGGCGACGTCATCCTCGCCGTCAACGGCGACAAGGTCACGAGCCAGACCAGCTTCTATCGCAAGCTCTGGTCGCTCGGAAATGCCGGCGTCGACGTGCCGCTCACGGTCTATCACGAGGGCCTTACCTTCGACGTCGTGCTGGCCTCGACCGACCGCGCCAAGCTGCTGAAGGCGCCAAGACTTCATTGAACAAGACTTCATTGATCAAGGCTTCATTGATCAAGGCTTCATTGAACAAGGCTTCATTGAATTAGGTCTGCATTGAGCCAACAGGCCCCGCTGAACACAGAGAGTACCCGATGAGCGAGGCTGTGGTGGACGACATCGTGGCCGTGCTGCCGCCGCTGCTGCACTCGCTGGAAGCGCTCGGCTTCGTCGCGCGCTACCTCAATCCGCCGGATTTCGACCGGGTGATGGAGGCGGCCGGCCAGCCGGACGACGCGCTGCGCGCGGTCCGGCCAAGGCTGGCGGAATGGCCCGCGCAATTCGCCGACATCAGGACGCCGCTGGAGACGGCGAGCGACGCGGCGCTGGCTGCGTTCGCGGGCCTGCGCCTCGTCCAGAACGGCAATGGCGATTTCGTCAGTCTGTTTCGTGCGCTGCGCTACGCGCCGCGTGCGCAGGAGGCGCTCTATGCGCTGGCGGCGAGATTGCCGCCGGTGGGCGAATTCTTCGTCGATCCCGCGCTGCGCGGCGATGAAGATCTTGCGGCAAGGCTGGCGGCGCCTGCCAACGAGAACACCGGCATCTTCCACACCGATAACGAGCCGGGCAGCCGCGGCGGCTTCTCGCTCTATGTGCCGGAATATTACACGCGGGAGCGCCCTCTTCCGCTGGTAATGGCGCTGCACGGCGGCAGCGGCAACGGCCGCGGCTTCCTGTGGAGTTGGCTGCGCGATGCCCGCAGCCGCGGCGCGATCCTGGTTGCACCGACCGCAACAGGTTCGACCTGGGCGCTGATGGGCGACGACACCGACACGCCGAATTTGATGCGCATCCTGGAATCGGTGCGGGCGCGCTGGAATGTCGATCCGGAGCGGATGCTGCTGACCGGGATGAGCGACGGCGGAACGTTCTGCTACGTGACCGGGCTCGATCGCGCCTCGCCGTTCACCCACCTCGCCCCTGTCGCGGCGACGTTCCATCCGCTGATGGCAGAGATGGCCGACGCCGATCGGTTGCGCGGCCTGCCCGTGCATATCGTGCATGGCCAGCTCGACTGGATGTTCCCGGTGCAGGTGGCGCGGCAGACCGCGCAGGCGCTCACGGCGGCCGGTGCCGATGTCACCTACCGCGAACTCGATGACCTCAGCCATACCTATCCGCGCGAGATGAACGCGGAGATGCTGCAATGGCTGCGCGGCGCGTGAATGCGGAACCTTCCTCCGGCGCCGGCGTTGTCAGGCGCAACGGAGGAACTGCCATGCAGACGTTTGTCGGAATGATCCTGGGTGCACTGCTGCTGGTGTGCGGCATCTATGTCTACGATTCCATGCAGACGTCGACCGTGGCGAACGGCCAGGTCGCACAGGCCAACCGCACCATTGTCAACTGGGATGTGGCGAAGGCCGATTGGGACAGGCTGAAGACGCGCGCCCAGGAGGACTGGGTGAGGATTTCGTCGCGGTAATTTGTGAACTATGTCTCAAGAGGCGTCCGGACGAGGACGCCTCTTTCTTTGACCTACCATTATGAACGGACGCCGCGCGGATCGATCGCGCGGTTCGTAGTCGATCTCGCCGCGCGAAATGCCGATATCCATTAGCTCCCGGTCAGTCAGGTCATTCAGGCCGGTCCGCAATTTCTCGAACTTGCGCCACTCCAGAATCCCCCCCAAAGAGCGCTTGACCTCCGGCTTACATTTTCCTCACCGACGGCTTATTCTTTGCCTCGCACCAGGGAGCCCCCAAAGCCGCTGGGGAATAGCACTTTGCGTTATGTGTTCGAGGATTATTCATTCGACACAGACCGGCGCGAGCTGCATCGCGGGGCGGAATCCGTTAGCGTTGCGCCACAAGTTTTCGACCTGCTCGATTATCTGATCCGCAACAGGCAGCGCGTCGTCAGCAAGGACGACCTCATCAATGCGGTTTGGGATGGACGTGTCGTTTCAGATGCGGCGCTCACGACCCGGTTGAATGTCGTTCGAGCCGTGATCGGCGATTCCGGCCAGGAGCAGCGGCTTATCAAGACATTGCCGCGCAAGGGCTTCCGGTTCATCGGACCGGTGCTGGAGCTGGACACGCGGGAATCCACATCGGCCGCCGGCAGGCCGGCAGAGTCGCACCAACCATCCCTCACCCTCCCCGACCGGCCCTCGATTGCGGTGCTGCCGTTCCAGAACATGAGCGGCGACCCCGATCAGGACTATTTTGCTGACGGCATGGTCGACGACATCATTACGGCCCTCTCCCGGTTCAAGTTCTTGTTCGTCATCGCCCGCAATTCGAGTTTTGCCTACAGGGGCCCGGCCGTCGACATCAAGCGAGTCGGGCGCGAACTCGGCGTTCGTTATGTTCTGGAGGGCAGTGTCCGCAAGGACGCCGGAAGGGTTCGCATCGCCGGGCAGTTGATCGACGCAGACACCGGCGCGCACGTATGGGCGGATCGGTTCGAGGGAGAGTTCGGCGATATCTTCGCGCTCCAGGATGAAGTGACGATGAATGTCATCGCGGCCATTCGGCCCAAATTGCTGGAAGTCGAAATCGAACATGCGGTGCGCCAGCCGAATGATCTCAGCGCGTACGACCTCTATTTGCGGGCAACGCCGCATTATTATTCGATGACCGCGGAGGGGGCCGCGGAGGCCACCCGGCTGCTCGCGCGCGCTCTGGAGATTGACCCGCGATACAGCGTCGCGGCCTCACTGGCGGCCACCTGTCATATCCTGAAGCTCATCCACGGTTGGTCTGCTGATCCACAGGCGGAGATCGGCGAGGTAATGCGGCTTTCCCAATTGGTGCTCAGCATCGACGAAAATGACCCGGAGACCCTGTCGGCCGTTGGGTTTGCAAAGGCTTACATCAGCGGCGACTTTGCGGCTGCGATAGAGATGGTCGATCGCGCTGTCGCGCTTAATCCCAATTCATCCATGGCGTGGGGCTATCGCGGCACCACTTGCCTCATTGCCGGACGCCCCGAGGACGCACTACAAAGTCTTGGACGATCCATGCGCCTGAGCCCGCTCGATCCGATGCTTTACAACCTGCAGGCATTCATGGCGGTCGCATTCATCAATCTCCGCCGCTTCGATGACGCGGTGGCTGCAGCCGAGACTGCGCTTCACAAGAAGCCAAATTTCATGCTGACCCATCGCTGCCTTGTGGCAGCGCTCGCGCATCTGGGTCGGCATTCCGAGGCGAAGCAAGCAGCCGTCCGGCTGCTCGAACATGAGCCCGATTTTCGCATGTCCATCTGGGCCGACCGCACGCGTCAGTGGCCTACCGCGCTACTCGCCGAAGGCCTCCGCAAAGCAGGACTTCCTGAGTGATGCGCCGTCTTCAACAAATGTCGAGCTAATTGGCCTTCTTCGCCTTGCGTGCGTCGGCAATCACCGCCTCGAATTGCGCCATGGTGAGGATACCCGGCACGCGGAACTTGCCGACGATGAACGACGGCGTTCCCTTGAAGCCGAACGCGATCGCCTGCGCGTGATTGCGGGCGAGAATGGCGTCGATCGCCTTGGCATTCGTCGCGGCGTCGCGGTTCAGGCGATCCATGTCGATGCCGGCGCCATCAAGCAATTCGCGGATGCGCGGCTCGGTCAGCTTCGAGCTGACGCCGATCATCGCCTCGTGCGCGGCCATGTACTTGCCCTGGTATTTCGCCGCCAGCGCCATTCGCGCCGCAAATTTCGAGATGTCGCCGAGGATCGCCCAGTCCTTCAGCACCAGGCGGACCTTGCCGTCATCCTGCACCACCTGCTGGATCTCGGGCGCGATCTTGCGGCAATACGGGCAGTTGTAGTCGAACCATTCGACGATATTGACATCGCCGTCGAGATTGCCTGTTGCGGGCACGTCGGGGTCGCGCAGCACCAGCGCCTCGTTGAGCACGTCGTCGCTGCGCTGCGCAAATGCCGGCCGCGACGCGGTACCGAGCAGGGCCGCGCCCGCGCCAAACAGGCCAAGCGCTTCGCGCCGTGTGTGCATTGAACGGGTCCCGGCCGGTCGGTTCGATCGCATCATCTTTGTCTCGCGAGGGGCTGCCATTTCCCGTTGTTACGGATGAAACAGGGATATGTTACGCGCCAGCATATAGATCGCTACCGCAATAATGACCATGGCGAACACGATATTGAGGGCGCCGCGGCGCCCGGCCAGATGACGCCCGGAACGCGTGCCGGCCAATCCGCCGGCGATGCCGCCCGCCACGAACAGCCCCGCCAGCGCCCACGAGACCAGCCCGGACCAGGCATAGCTCGCGGCCGTCGTCATGCCGAAGGCGGTGACCGCGACCAGCGAGGAGGACACCGCGTTCAGGATCGGCATGCCGGTCGCCAGCATCAGGGCCGGCACGATCAGGAAGCCGCCGCCGATGCCGAAGAATCCGGATATCGTTCCGGTCGCAAGCCCAAGGCCGATGATCGCCGGCATGTTCGACATCGAGACCTTGACGTCGGGCAGGCCGATCCGTGAGCGCGTCTTCAGCATCAATAGCGCGATCACGATCATGATCAGCGCGAACAGCGCCAGCAGCCTCTCACCGTCCATCATCTTGCCGAGGATCGAGCCGCCGAAGGCCCCGAGCATGCCGGACGCGGCGAAGATCAGCGCGACGGACCAGATCACGGTACCGCCGCGCGCATGGTTGGACAGGTTGATCCCGGCGTTTGCCGCCACCGCGATCGCGCTGGTGCCGATGGCGACGTGGGGCTCCGACACGCCGACGAGATAGACCATCAGCGGCACCGCCAGGATCGAGCCGCCGCCGCCGACGAGGCCGAGCGAAAACCCGACCAGCGCCCCCGACGCCAGCCCCAGCGCGCCCTGCGCGGCCGTGATGATCAAGTTGAACGACTCTGTTGCACCGGCGCGACCATAGAAGGAATTCTTATGTTCTGCTATGCCGATAGCATGAATATGCGCTGCAACAGGCTCAGACCGGCGCGGGCGTCCTGTCCTTGACGGCAGCCTCCCGGGGCGCCAAGGCCATCAGCGTGCCGCTCATGGTCGCGATCAGGGTCTCGACGCCGTCATGCTCCGCATAGGCGCGCGCCTCGCAGATGGTGAGCGTACGGCCCGGCTTGACGACATTGGCGCGGAAGGCGAACCGCCGGCCGCGCGCCGGCGCCAGCAGGTTGGTCTTGAACTCCACGGTGAGGATGCCCGATCCCGCCGACATCAGCGTGACGGCGGCGATGCCGCAGGCATTGTCGAGCCCTGCGGTGATGATTCCGGCGTGGATGAATCCGTGCTGCTGGGTGAACTCGGCCGAATAGTCCATCGCAAGATCGACCTCGCCCGGTTCCAGCCTGACAATGGAGATGCCGAGCGTCTTCATCGCGCGCTGCTGCTCGAACGTCTCGATCGAGATTGCGCGGTAGTCCGGGCTCTTCGGCTGGAAGCGCGCCATCCTGGTCACGCTATCGCCGGTTCGAGGATAGGTCGCGTCCGTCTCCATCGTTCGCTCCCGCTTGTTTTCGATCTTGATACGGTAGCGTATCACAGCTCGGCCAGGTTAGCAATACGCCAGCGTATCGGAGAATCGGCGAACCATGAGCGACCCCAAGGCGAACCCCAAGGCGGACACCAAGACGGAAGTGCGCAGCGAGAGCTGGATCGAAGCCGGGCTTGAGGAAATCGCCCGGACCGGCGTCGAGGGCGTGCGGGTCGAGGTGCTGGCCAAGAATCTCGGCGTCACCAAGGGCGGCTTCTACCGCCGCTTCCGCGACCGCGCCGCGCTGCTGGAGGCCATGCTGCAGCAGTGGAGCGCGGGCCGCATCGCCGCGATCGAACGACACACCAGCCTCGACGGCGCCACCGCCCGCGAGCGGCTGAGAGCGCTGATCGCGCTCTATTCCGAGCGCATGAATACCGAAGGCATGGCGGTCGAACTGGCGATCCGGCAATGGGCCCGCGCCGACGAGTTGGCCGCCAATGCGGTCGCCGGCGTCGATGCGGCGCGGCTGAAGAATGTCGGGCAGCTCTATCGCGCCACCGGCCTGGCGGCCGAGGAGGCCGACGCGCAGGCCTTCCTGTTCTACTGCTTCGTGTTCGGCCAGAGCCTGCTGTTTCTCGAACGCGGCCAGCGCAAGCGAGCCCAGCTGGTGGCGAAGTCGGCCGAGACGCTGCTCCGCGAGATCTAGGCGCGACCGGAGCTTCCGGCCGCGCCTGTCATTGATTACGCTCAGGCAGAGCCCTTCAGCTTCTTCGAGCATTCGCTGTAATAGCCGCCGCCCTTCTGGATCCACTTCATGCCGCCATTGCCGTTGCCGGCCTTGTTGGCGTTGTATTGATCGAGGCAGGTGTGCATGCGCGCCTTGCCCGCCGTCTCCTTGGAGTATTTGGAATCGACGGCGTTCGGATAGACCGCGGGGCCTGCCGGCATGGCGGGCGCGGCCGCTTCTTTCTTGGATTCTTTCTTGGCGGCTTCCTTCGGTGCCGCAGCGGGAGCTGCGGCCGGTGCTGCAGCCGCCGCCGGAGCAGCCGTTGCGTCGGCGCCGCACTGCGCCTTGCGGAAGTCGTTCCACTTCTGATCGCCGAGCGTGCCGGCGGCCTTCGCCGCCTGGTACTTTGCGCTGCATTCCTGCGCGGTCAGGGCGTTGGCCTGCGTCGCCATCGCAAACGCAGCCAAACCCGACACCGCAATCACACCAAGTATTTTTGCTTGAATAGTCATCCCTGGTCTCCTTGGGGATAGTCATCTGCGGGAACCATCCTAGCGCAACTACAGCTTGCGACAACGCGAAGACGGCGTGCCGGAGCAAAATTTCGTGACGAGCGATTCCGCTTCGTTCACCCGTGGTTCAGCCTGGAGGCGCGAGGCTTGCACCCTTGTGTTCGAGCCGAGGTGTCTCATGACGAAGTTGTTTTCCCTTGCCATCGCAACCGCGGTCGCCTCCGTTCTGCTGATCGGCGCCGCGTCGGCGCAAACCACGGCTCCCGCCAAGACGGAGACCACCAAAACCGAAGCCAAGGCGCCGGCCGAGAAGAAGGCCGAGAAGCCGAGGACCACAGCCTCGCTCGAATGTTCGAAGGAAGCCGACGCCAAGGGACTGCACGGCAAGGAGCGCCGGAAATTCCGCTCCGAGTGCAAGAAGGCCGCGGCCGACAAGGCGAGGTAATCGCCTTCCCCGCTGGAATCGGGCCGCCCACCGAAGTGTCACGCGCATTGCTGCAATCGCGAGACGCATTTGTCCGGCGCGGATGGATTTGCCATAAGGCGGCGTGACCCTGATCCCCGCCCCGATATCGTCCGCCATTGCCGACCGCGCCAAGGTGCTCGGCACACTGGAGACGCTCGCCATCGGCGCCGCCGGCGGTCTGCTGTTTCTGTGGCTCAATCTGCCGGGCGGGCTGATTTCCGGCGCGATGGCCGCCGTGGGCGTCGCGGCGCTCTCCGGTCGTCCCGTCACCATGCCGGCGATCCTGACCCAATCGGTGCTGGTGCTGCTCGGCATCACGCTGGGCTCGCTGGTGTCCCGGCAACTGATCCAGCACATGAGCGCCTACCCGCTCACCATCGGGCTTTTGGCGCTGGCGACCTTCTGCTCGACCTTCGGCTCGAGCATCTATCTGCAGCGCGTGCACAACTGGGACCCGACCTCGGCGCTGCTCGCCGGCTGTCCCGGCGCGCTGTCGCAGATCACGATACTCGCCGCCGAGAAGGGCGCCGACGTCGCTGCGATCGCGGTGGTGCAGACCATGCGCGTGATCATCCTGACCGCGGCGCTGCCGCTGGTGCTGGCGCTGACCGGCGTCGCGTCGAGCGCTCCCATGAACCTGACCAGCGTCGTCGTCGCCTCGCCGCTCGGACTCGCCGTGCTGGTGGCCGCGGCCATCGCCGTCGCGCTGATGCTGCGGCTCGCGCAATTTCCGGCGAGCTGGATGTTCGGCGCGATGATCGCCTCCGCCCTGCTGCACGGCACCGGCCTGATCGAGGGCGGCCTGCCGCCCTGGATGCGCAACATCGCGCTGGTCGGCATCGGCGCCGTGATCGGCACGCGCTTTGCGCGGATCAGCAAGTCGACGCTGCTCAGCCATATCAATGCCGGGCTCGGCTCGTTCGCCGTGTCGATCGCCATCTCCGCCATTTTCGTCACGGCGGTCATGCTGGCGACCAATGTGCGCTTCGCCGACGTCGCGGTCGCCTTCGCGCCGGGCGCGATGGACGCCATGCTGGCGCTGGCGCTCACGCTGCACATCGATCCGATCTTCGTCGGCGCGCATCATCTTTCGCGTTTCGTGTTCGTCTCGATCACGATCCCGGGGATCGTGCATCTGTTCGGCCGTCCGCAGGAGGACGTGGACGATTAGCCCGTCTTCGCGGATTGGCGGGTTTTGAAGACACCCGGTCGTTATAAATCAACGC